>OLJW01001349.1_pt1 | contig 27582 bp, 16 predicted proteins | sample 1603411 | NCBI WGS metagenome assembly OLJW01 (sample SAMN04168659, study PRJEB22393) | human gut metagenome | biome: human gut microbiome; feature: stool | host: Homo sapiens | collected 2014-05-12 | reverse complement strand
CACCGAGATCTACACTCTTTCCCTACACGACGCTCTTCCGATCTATGTGCTGTCCGCCGGCACCACTTGAACGATAAGTATCTATTCTAATATCATCATCATTTATTTCTATGTCTAAATCTTCTTCTATGTCAGGCATTACATCAAGAGATGCAAAGGATGTCTGACGTTTGCCTGCAGCATTAAAAGGAGATATTCTTACTAGTCTGTGGACTCCTTTTTCTGATTTAAGATAGCCATAGGCATTTTCGCCTGCCACCTGAAAAGTGATGGATTTAATACCTGCTTCATCTCCGTCAAGAAAATCTATCACTTCTGTTTTATATCCTTTTGACTCTGCCCATCTGGTAAACATTCTATATAGCATACTTGCCCAGTCGCAGGATTCTGTACCACCTGCTCCTGCATTTATTTTTAAAATTGCATTATACTTGTCATACTCGCCTGATAATAAAGTAGATATTTTAACCTTCTCAAATTCTTTTTTGAAGTCTTTCAGTTCTTCTGCAACTTCCTGAACAACTGATTGATCTTCTTCTTCATCTCCCATTTCAATAAGAACACCTAAATCCTCGTATTTTTCCTGCAAGTTTTTTATAACTTCAAGTTCAGATTTTAGTTTTTTCATTTCTTTTAAAATCTCTTGAGACTTTTTCACATCATCCCAAAAGTCCTGTTTTTCCATTTCTTTTTCTATCTGAGAAATTCTTTCCTGTTTTTTTTCAATATTAAATGACTTTGCCAATTCCTCAACTCTATCTTTGTATTGACTCCATTCATATTTGTACTGTTCTAATTCAACCACAGAAATACCTCTTTCTATTACAATATATTTATGATTATTAACACCCGACAAAGAACGTCTATGTTACTACAGTATAATTGTATAACCAAGCTGTTAAATATTATCAACAAAAAGACGGGAAATTCCCGTCTTTTATATTTTTATAATCTGTTATAATTATGCTTTTCTTCCACAACAGTTTTTGTACTTTTTGCCACTGCCACATGGACAAGGATCATTTGGATAAACCTTTGCCTCTGCTCTTTGCTTTGGCTTTTTAACACCATCTTCGCTGTCTTTGTTTGTACCTGTAACCTGTGCTACTTCTTCACGTTCAACTTTCTGTTCAACCTGAATATGATATAATGTCTTAACAGTGTCAATCTTGATGTTTTCAATCATAAATCCAAACATTTCAAATCCCTGGATCTTGTATTCTACTGCAGGATCTTTCTGACCATATGCCATAAGACCAATACCCTGTTTTAACTGTTCCAAGTCATCAAGGTGATCCATCCATTTTCTATCAATAACTTTTAGAAGGACAATTCTCTCTAATTCTCTGATATGTTCAGGTTCCGGAAATTCAGCTTCTTTTGCTTCGTAAAGCTTCAATGCTTCCTCTTTAAGTTTTTGTTTAAACTCTGATTTTGATAAATGCTTTATGTCATCATTTGTAAGTTTCAACTTGAAAGGAATAATTTCAAGCAATGACTGTGCAAGACCTGCCAAATCCCACTGTTCAGATGACTGATCACTGCCAATGAACATATCCACCTGTGATTCAATCACTTCATTTATCATCTTAATGATAGCATCTCTCATGTTTTCGCCGTTAAGAACTCTTGCTCTTTCAGCATATATAATCTCTCTTTGATCATTGTTTACCTTATCATATTCCATAAGGTTCTTTCTGATACCAAAGTTATTTCCTTCTATCTTTTTCTGTGCTCTTTCAATTGTACTTGTAAGTGCCTTGTGGTGTAGTTCTTCATCTTCAGGAACACCTAATGCATTGAATACAGACATTAATTTGTCAGATGCAAAAAGTCTCATAATATCATCCTCTAATGAGATGTAGAACTTTGATTCACCAACGTCACCCTGACGACCTGAACGACCTCTTAACTGGTTGTCAATACGTCTTGACTCATGTCTTTCTGTACCAATAATCTTAAGACCACCTGCTTCTCTTGCAGCATCATCAAGCTTAATATCAGTACCACGTCCTGCCATGTTTGTAGCAATTGTAACTGCTCCATGCTGTCCTGCCTGTGCTACAATTTCAGCTTCTTTTTCATGAAACTTGGCATTTAATACCTGATGTGGAATACCACGTTTTCTAAGTATGTCACTAATTTCTTCTGATGCATCAATATTTATTGTACCAACAAGTACAGGCTGTCCCTTTGCATATGATTTTTCTATCTCATCTGCAACTGCCTTTAACTTGCCCTTCTTTGTTTTAAATACAGCATCTTCATGGTCAATTCTTGCAATTGGTTTGTTTGTTGGAATTTCAACAACGTCCATGCTGTAAATATCTCTAAATTCTTTTTCCTCTGTAAGAGCAGTACCTGTCATACCTGCTTTCTTTTCATATTTGTTGAAGAAGTTCTGGAATGTAATTGTTGCAAGAGTTTTGCTTTCTCTGTTTACCTTTACATGTTCCTTTGCTTCTATAGCCTGATGTAAGCCGTCTGAATATCTACGACCCGGCATGATACGTCCTGTAAACTCATCTACAATAAGAACTTCGTCATCTTTTACTACATAATCCTGATCTCTATGCATAAGATTGTGTGCTCTTAAAGCTAAAATAACATTGTGCTGTAATTCTAAATTTTCAGCATCAGCATAGTTTTCAATGTGGAAGAACTTTTCAACCTTTTCAATACCCTGTGCTGTCAAAGTGACAATCTTGTCCTTTTCATTTACAAGGAAGTCTCCATCTTCTTCTATATCTACACCCATAATTGCGTCCATTTTGCTAAGTTCAGGATTGGCTGTACCTCTTTCCATCTGTCTTGCTAAAATATCGCACATTTCATAAAGTCTTGTAGATTTTCCACTCTGACCGGAAATAATAAGAGGTGTTCTTGCCTCATCAATCAAAACTGAGTCAACCTCATCAATAATGCAGTATGAAAGTCCACGCTGAACTAACTGTTCCTTGTATACAACCATGTTGTCTCTTAAGTAATCGAAACCTAATTCGTTGTTTGTAATATATGTGATATCACAGTTATATGCTGCTTTTTTGTCTTCATGTTCCATGTCTGACAAAACACAGCCAACTGTAAGTCCTAAAAATCTATGGACCTGTCCCATCCACTCAGCATCACGGGTAGCGAGGTATTCATTGACTGTAACAATATGAACGCCCTTTCCTGTTAATGCGTTAAGATATGCAGGGAGCAAACATGTCTGTGTTTTACCTTCACCTGTTTTCATCTCAGCAATACGACCCTGATGTAAAATAATACCACCTAATATCTGGCATGGATAATGCTCAGTACCCAGTGTTCTTCTTGTTGCCTCTCTTACTAAAGCGAAAGCTTCAGGTAACAAGCTATCCAATGTTTCTCCGTTCTGATATCTCTTTTTAAACTCTTCAGTTTTTTCTTTCATCTGCTCATCTGATAACTTTTCCATCTCAGGTTTGAGCGAAAGAACTTTATCCAATGTATGCTTATGTCTTTTTAATTCACGCTCGCTGTGAGTTCCTATAATCTTATTAATTACTCCCATGGTAATCTCCTCTATATATTTTCTTTACCGTGCATTGTCTCCAATCCCCGAGTCTGGTTCATTAACTATTTATAACCTAAACTAGTGAAACCTTGCCACACACTATTTGGTATTTTATCATTTTACCCTTACTAATTCAATAATTTAGATTTTATTTTATTGTAAATATTGTAAACTTTTCGTAAACAAAAAAACACAGCTATAAATATAAATTCATAACTGTGTTTTTATATTATGTATTCTTTGATTTATAATTAATCAAATATTGGTTCAATCAAACCATATTTTCCACCTTTTCGTTTGTAAACTACGTTTACTTCATCTGTCTGTGCATTTAAGAATACAAAGAAATTGTGTCCTAAAAGTTCCATCTGTACACATGCTTCTTCAGCATCCATTGGTTTGATTCCAAAACTCTTAGTCCTAACAATCTTTACTGCTGACTCTTCTTCGTCCTCATAATCAGCATCAATAAAATCCGGTGTAAAACTTTCACGATATGCTTTTTTCTTGTCTACAAGTTTGTTTTTGTATTTTACCAACTGACGTTCAATTGTCTCTTCAACCATGTCAATTGATGCATACATGTCGTCACTTATTTCTTCCGCTCTAATAATATTACCTTTTACCGGAATTGTTACCTCCACTTTTTGGTCGTTTCGATTAACACTAAGTGTAACATCTGCTTTTGTCTCTTCTGCAAAATACTTGTCTAACTTTCCGAGTTTCTCTTCGACAGCATTTCTGATGCCTTCTGTCACCTCAATATTCTTTCCGAAAATTTTAATTTTCATGGTACCACTTCCTTTCGTTTTCTAGTATATAAATTATACCATACTATGTGAAATAATACCAAGGAAAAAGTGTGAAATTTTAAAGTATTTTTTCATTTTACCTACATTTAACTATTTTTGGACAAAGTGCACAAAAAAAATGTTTTTACAACTTTTGACATCATTTTACATAAATGTTCATAACTATACTTATTAACATTATATTTTAGTCACTTTTTGCTTATTTTAAAGGTTATTAACCGAGTTATTAACATTATTAACCTTTTTTCGTGGATTTTTATGTAAATCTTTGTCGAATGATAAAAGAACGAATGTTTTGTAAAGAAGTAATGAAATTGTGCATTCTCTATAATTTCCCTTGACATTTTTCAATAACAAAACGTAATTTTTTTGTTACCTCACAGCCAAATTAGTTAAAGTCCTGATAAGAAGTATATATAACCGTTTTAAACATTATGCATAAGTGGATATTTGATTAAAATATTATGTATATGTAAAAAAGATGTCAGATAAAATATCCGACATCTTTTTATATAGGTCAAACTCTGTTTATGAAACTATGTTTCATTAGTATATTATTCTTCTTGCTGCACAAGGTGAACCCATACCACTAATAATGATTCCTGTTTCTTCTGTTGATGCATGTATAATCTGTCCACCACCAATGTACATAGCTACATGGCTGATTGTTGAACTATTATACTTGTAGAACAATAAATCACCTGGAAGTAATGCACTAAGTGAAACTGATTTTCCATTGTATACCTGAGTATATGAAGATCTGTTAAGAGAATAACCAAAATGTGCATATACTGACATTGTAAATCCTGAACAGTCCTTCCGTTTGTCAAACTTGAACCGCCATATACATATGGATTTCCTAAGAACTGTTTTGCATACGCAACTACTGCTGATGCTCCACTACCTGAACTTTCATGTGATGTAGAATTTGATGCAGGTTTTGTAGTCTTAGGCGCTGTGTATGTATTGTTGTTGTTTGTATTGCTATGTGTATTGTTGTTTGTGTTGTTTGTGTTATTTGTATTGTTGTTAGACTGATTGTTTGCCTTTTCTGCTGCAGCCTGACGTTCTCTCTTTTCCTGCGCTTTTTGAGCTTTAATCATGGCTCTTTCTTCTGCGTTGGTAATTGCTGTTTCCATATTAACACTTACTTTTACATAATCAGCTGAAACCCAACCACTGACACCATCGGCAATTTTAACCTTTACCCACTTGCCATCGTTGTTGTATTTCTTAATTGTATAATCTTCATTTAAATATACATTTGTTACAATACCCGAATCTGTGTTTGTCTTTTCTCTTACATGAACACCTGATTCTTTTATGTTTGCAAATACATATCCATTGTCTAACGCTATTGATTCCGCCTTATTTCCTGTTACAAAATATTCTGATTTGATATATCCTGTACAATTTCCTGACTTAATCTTGTACCAACCGGATTTTGTAGTTTCTAAAATTCGTGCTCCACAGTTGTTATAAATCTTTCCAACTCTTCTTGACTTTGCGCTGGCTTTCTTTCTTACATTTACATAACCTTCTGAGCCACCGCTTACCTTTGCAATGGCAATGTCTGAGAATAACTTATTCTCTCTGTTGTCATTGTTTTTTGTTACTTTATTTATTTTGTTTTCAGTTTTTTCAGCAGCCGGTAAGTATTTTACTAAATCTTCATCGCTACCATTATTTGAAATATAATCATCAATAACCATTGATGCGCCTGCACTTGGTATTTCAGTATTAAGCTCTTCTGCAAACATAGGCTGTGTAAGTGTAACTGCCATGGTCATTGCAAAAATCCCTGCTACTATTTTTTTACCATTATAGTGACTCATATAATATACGCCTCCATTTGTTTTTTTGAACATAAATGTTACAATTTTATTACAATAATAACATCTTGCTTACGTTATGTCAACAAATACAAATATTGTTCCAGTTATTTTCATTAAGAATGACTTTCTCGCATTTTCAAACTATTTTATTTGTACTGTTGTAGCATTTGTTATTTTATTATGTTATTTTATAGTAAGTATATTTTATAAATGTGAATTCTTATTTAATTTTTTTTTACAACCCATGTTTTATAGTATTCTCATTTTATTTAATTTATATTTTTTAAGAAATTAGTCGTGAAAAGGAGATTGTCATGAAAAAAACTGCTATCGTAACCGGTGCTTCAGGAGATATCGGTTATGCTATTTGCGAGAATTTATTAAATCACAACTATATTGTGATTGGTACTTATTTTAAAAATGAACGCACTGTAAGTAAGTTAAAAAAGAAATGGAAAGACAGTTTTTACTATATTAAATGTGATTTATCAAATATAAATTCCATAAAGGCCATAGTTGATTTTATCACAAAAGAACAATTTAAAATTGATGTTCTTATAAACAATGCAGGGATGTCAATTGTAGGTCTTGTTCAGGATCTTTCATTAGAACAATGGAATGAAATTTGGAATACAAATGTTACTTCTGCTGTATTTTTAAGCAAATTACTTATTCCTCATTTTCTTCACAATGGTTGTGGCAAAATTATCAACATTTCATCTGTATGGGGAAATTGCGGTGCTTCATGTGAAGTGGCATATTCAACTACAAAAGGAGCCATTAATACATTTACAAAAGCTTTAGCAAAAGAACTTGCTCCTTCTAATATACAGGTTAATGCTATTTCATGTGGAATTATAGATACAAAAATGAATGGACATTTAAGCAAAAGTGATATTGATAGTATTGCAGAAGAAATTCCATGTGGAAGAATCGGTACTGTAGAAGATATAAGTAAGGCTGTATATGCCATTTTAGCTGCCGGCAACTATATGACCGGCCAGATTATAACTGTGGACGGCGGATGGACTGTTTAATATTATAACTATAAAAACAGGCAGATAGGATTGTATACGCAATCCTATCTGCCTGTTTTATTTAAATCTGTATAGATAATACAGTTTGTCTGTTTCTTTCAAAATTATACAAATAATTCTATTTATCTATTTTTTGTCCAGATATTCCATATCCTCATCACTCATAACAAAATCTACCTGAACGTTAGAAATTATTCTTTCTTCTTTTGTAGATTTTGGAATTTGTATTGCTCCTACCTTCTTTTCTTTTTAAATTTCTTCCATTGCCTTCCATGATTCAATGTTTTCTTTTGTACAATCCATTCCTATTTTGTCCCATGGCCATGGTGCATGTATAAGATATAAGTCAATATAACCTAAATCATTTAATGACTCTTCAAAGCATTTCTTTGTAATATCATATCCCTTACATTCAGCAGGAAGTTTTGTTGTAATAAAAACTTTATCTCTTGACAGTCCAAAATCCTTTATGGCTTTACCAACACTTTTTTCATTGCCATAAGCTTTGGCTGTGTCTATGTGTCTGTATCCGTTTGTTAATGCACAGCATTATTACTCTTCTATTTTTCATTAGTACAGAACATTACTGCTGCACCACTCCATTTTCATATTCTCTGATTCTGTATGCGTTACCGCCATTTTCTGTGGCATCTCCATGATTATTAATTACATGAGTAATTTTTCCCATTCCGTTTAATTTTACTGTACATGTGTTGTGAAGTTTTACGCCTTCTTTGTCAGGTACTTCCACTGCACTGAAAATTTCTATGTCGGCATCACGGTTGTAACAGTAAATTCCAACACCATAACTTTCAAATTTGCTTACATCGTCATTTACTTTTATTGACGCATAGCCCTTTTTTTTGCCATTGTTACTTTTGTATGATTTCTGGTTTGGTGCATCATATGGCATTTCACTTTGGTAGAAAAACAATTTGCCGTTATTTCCGTTCCAAACAGTCTGATACTGCTGAAAATGTTCCACAAACAAACCATACATAATAACATTGTCACCGTTTATTATAATTCCGTTTGGTGCTGTGTTTGTATCCCATCCTACATTGGTGCTGTGGTCTCCACGCCATACCCAGAAATTGTCTCCAATAACATCATTGCTGTTGATTGTTACGCAATTGTCAACTTTTCCGGCATATTTTCCACCGCCAACTCTAAAGTAAACATCGCTAAAACATAGTGGATTGTTTTCATGGGACACATCAGTTTTTTTGTCTCCAACTTTTAAAAGAGTTTGTGATTTTTTCTCTCCTGCTTCAAATAACAATCCGCATACTTTTATTCCATCCTCATCAGCTACTTCCATGGCAGATGTGCCTTTTGTTGCCTCTAATGTAGCAAGGCCCATACCATATATAATTGTATCTTTTTTTGTGACTGATAATGGCTTTTCAATTGTATATACACCAGGTGTAAACAAAATGTTTTTGCCTTCTTTTAGCGCACTGTTTAATGTGTCACTGTTGTCTTTTTCAGAATCTGCTATGTAAAATGTATTAAGGCTGTAAAATGTACCTGTTACCTTTTTGTCCCATGAAATACCTGTGGCATTTTTTCGCATTGTAGGCACCATCACACCATAACCTTTTTCGTCATCGTAACATATGTAAGGCTTCTCCTGAACTTTTGGGGATTCAGATGCATTTGTATATGGTGCATAAGGCCACTCTCCATATGGTGTTGATGAAGTTTCCTGACCTACAAATACCATATTCCAAACACCATTTTCGTAGAATCCCCACTGGTTGTTTCTAAACATGTACTGTTGCTGTGATCCTGATGATACAGTACCGTCAAATTTGCAATCTGCCATAAATCCACCACTGGACCATCCTTCTCCATCACTTAATACAATTCCATTTGATGAATAAATTCTTCTTAATGAAACGGCCTGAGAATTTGCCCACATACAATATTTGTTTATGCTAAAGTTTTCAGCACTTCTCCAAAAATTGCATGTTGCATTGGTATACATCCATTTTGCATCAACCCACAATTCATTTAAATTTGTATCTTTGGGAGAAGTTCCAAGTCCGGATATCTGTGTGTAAAATCCAACATTTACTTTTAATGAAGTGTTGTATTTTCCCGGTTTAAAAAGCACCGCATATCTTTCTTCTCCAAACTGATTTGTTTGCTGTGTCTGGTAAATGCTGTCTAACTTTTCCTGAATTTTATTTATATCATCTGATGTGCTGTAAACGTATGTATTTTTTCCAAAAACACTGTCATCTTTTACTGCCTCTCCATCTGTTACATATTTTATTCTGTCATCTGTATGTTTTGTCTGCTTATTTTTGCCACATCCAAAACTTATTGCAGCAATTAGTATTATTAATGTTGCAACAAGATATTTTCTCATGTCATCCTCCTTTTAATTACCGGCTTTTACAATATATACCGCATGCCTTGTTGTCACCAGCAAATTGTGACGTTTCTCTCCTCCAAAATCAAATGTAGTAGGTCTTTGTGGTAATTCTATAATCTCTGACAATTTTAAATTGTCATAAACTTTTATATTGTCGTCACCTACATAGATTTTGTTGTTAAACTTTTTAACTCTAAAGTCACCTTCTTCTATAATTGGAACAGGGTTTGTTAACAATCCTTCTTTTGTAATCTCACACTGCCATACTCTTTTGTAAAGCTCATCTACAGAATACAACTTCCTACCCGGCTTTGACCTTGACAAATTGTTTGCTCTCATCAAATCATAATGACATGGTATAATTGTTGCTCCGTCAGGTGCTATAAATGCTTTCTGTGGATTATACTGTACAACACTTTCAAAATCAGTGCTGTCTCTCCATCTGTTACCCGGATATAGTACTCTTTCAGGTTCGATATCGCCTATATTTATCTTTTCCAATCGATTCATTTCGCCTTTTCCATTCACAGTAAATGCTACCACATACGCTCTGCTGTCATACCAGAAACCGTAAGATGTGCCATGACTGTCAGGTGGCATATTGTTGACTATTTCTTTTCCATTTAGAGTTGCTCCCCTTGGAATAGAATACTCACCAATTACGATAATATTGTCTCTTGTATCAAAACCAATGGAGTTCACTTTAAATGGCGATTCAAAAAACAAAGTCATCTCCAGTGTTTTTCCGTCAATTCTGTAGATTTTTTTATCAAGACTGTCAAGGAAATAGAAATTACCTCTTCCATCACTACATCCACCATCTGCAAACCTAAATCCATCATATAATTTTGTGTAGGAGTATCTCTTTTCAGTTGCCTGAGTTACATATTTTTTGTCTGTTTCTAAATTAACTTCTCCTATAACACTCTCCCATTTTAGCGGTTTCTTTGCAGCTTTTCCTGTAACTTCAATTTTTGCTGCCTGCCATGGTCTAATCTCCGTTTTTGAATTAACATCAAGTAAGAAATTGTCAATTGTGTACTTCATCTGAGAATAATTATGTACATTTAAAAATGATATATTTTCACAGTTCCATGTTTTTACACAATAAGGAAATGGTCTTTGTACAAATACTGTTCTAAAACAATATGTAGATGCGAACACAATATTCTTACAGTTTTGAAGTTCAATAGGAAGAGCAAATTCTCCCTCTGCTTTTTCTTCTTCACTCTGGAAGCCATATATTGTAATATTTTCGGCATTTCTCATTCGCATTTCACATCTTGCATGATGTTCTAACGACAAGCAATAAATTCTTGTTTTCTTTTTTGTATTTTGGATCTGTACCCCTGCTGTTACATAAGGGCTTGCTGACCATATATCCTTAAATACACCTCCGCCGTTTTCTATGAAAAGGCTTGGATACTGATAATCCCAAATTCTTTCTAAGGATGCATCTCTTGCTCTTCCTCTGTCATATGGCATTTCAAATTCCCCTGTGCCTTTTACAAGATTTCCATGACCACCAAAGAATTTCACATCATTCATATATGAATTTTCGTCTGCACACCAATACACACCACAGGCTCTTGGATTTCTTCCTCCTGTATTAATGCCAAGTCCCATCATTATATTGCTTTTTGAGGATGTTTTTATAAATGGTTTTACTTTGCCAAATCCGGTAAACTTTTCAGAATTTTCTTTTAATATCAGCTGTGTTGATACCGGATTAAATCCTATAAAAGCTGTGTCTTCTTCCATTTTTATGGTGTCTTTTAAAATATACTCACCTTGTGGAAAATATATGGTTCTGTATTTTTTGACAGCCTCTGTTAATGCCAATGTATCATCTGTTTTTCCATCTCCTTTTAGACCAACAGACTTTGCATTGACCCACGTTTCCATATTTGGAAGGGGTTTTATGTCTGTTTTTAGTACAGAATAATTCACTTCTTTTGCATATCTGTAAATTTCATCATGGAATGTTTTGTTTGGATTCACATCACTTGCCACCACACCATGAACATATTTTTTCAGAAGACATTGATAATCTTCGTTATTTATTCTCTTTTTTGTGTCCTTAAAATATATAATATTTTCTACTGCTTTCAGATAACAGCTCTTTACATTAATTTGAGTAAGATGATTTTTTTCACAGGCTATATCAAGGAACGTATTCATATCCTCAAATATCGAGTCTTCTATAATCAGTTTCTCAAAATATCCTTCCTCTACATCTACAAATTTGGTTGTATTTGTGCTATGGGCCCTAATAATGTTAAGACCAACTTCCCTTGTTTTTATGGCAGCAATTCTTTGTCCGTTAAATCTTGTATCAACCATTACAAACGGCCAACCCGGAGAACATTTTGTGGTAATAATTCCGTACTGTCCTCCATTGATGTAGATATCCTCCATTTCGTTTCCAACATCATAAATTCCTGCCATGGCAGTACCTACTTCTATATCTATGTGATTGATAAAGCAGTGTTGGGCATAATGGGTTCTAAATGCTACTGCATAAGGATTTCCATGTCCTAAATCTATGTTTATGTTGGACATTGCGCTGTAAAATGTACCCGGGTTTGCATCCTGAATCAGACTTTCATCTTCCTGCATCATATTTACAAACCAAAACAGATATTTAAATCCACCTTTTTGATTTTTCTGCTCTCTATCAAAGCCTACAGCATTGTCTTTTAAAATAAACTTTGGTCGTTCTTCTCCATATCCAATAATTCTCACTGCCTTTGGAATATAGATTGTTTTGCTAATAAGATATGTTCCCTGAGGCACAAAAAGGACGCCATATCCATCCTGCTTTACCACAGAATAAATGGCATCCTGTAACTGATTACTTACATCTGTCAAACCATCTGATGTAATATCAAAAAATTCTTCCGTAAAATAAACTGCCCTTTCGTCAATGGGCCTTTCCTTATAAAATGATACTCCGTTCATAATCCATCCTTTACATTTTATGATTTGGTACTACAGCGTACATAACAAAGTCTTCGTCTTTCTTATTTTCCATGCCGTGACTATGCCCCATTGGGCAATAGTGAACACAACCGGGTTTTAAAATTTCTGTTTTTCCATCCATGGTCACTTCCGCTTCACCGGAAATTGCAAATACTACTTCACTGTTATTTTCATGAGTATGTATACCAATTGATGCTTTTGGTGGTAATGTTCCTTTCATTAATTTTAGATTGTCATCTACATGCATCTTGGCACTAATATGGTCTCTTCCACCATAAAAATTGTTAATAATTGTATCTTCCATATTTTTAAATTCAAATATCATGATTCTATCCTCTTTCCTTCTTCAAGACTTTTTTTAATGTTCTCCATCTTATGGTCTAAATCTGCACATTTTAATGCACATTCTGTTAAGTCTCTTGATAACTGTTCCATAACTTCCGGATTGATGTCTTTCTTGTATCTAAGCTTGTGTTCAAGACTTGCCCAAAAATCCATGGCAATTGTTCGAAACTGTACTTCAACTTTCATCGGTCTTTTTTCATTTTCAAGAAATATAGGAATCTCCACTATCAAATGAAGACTTCTGTATCCGCTTTCTTTTGGATGTTTGATATAATCTTTCTTTTCTACCAGTTTAATATCGTCCTGCTGTAACAGCAAATCTGCCATCTTATAAATATCCTGCTTAAAAGAACAAATTATTCTGATTCCTGCAATGTCAAAAATGTTTTGTTCAATTGCATCAGTGGTCATTGGTATATTCTTTTTATGCATTTTATTGACTATGCTGTCAGGTGACTTTAATCTTGACTTAATTGCTTCTATTGGATTTTCATCATATCTAAGGGAAAACTGTTCATTTAATACTTTAAATTTTGTTTCCACTTCCATAATGGCACATTTGTAATATGTCATTAATCTACTATATGGTAACGCTCCTTCTTTTATTTTATTTAAGTGCTCTTCCTTTGTCAGTTCATTAAAAAAATGCTCTTTTAAATGCTTTATAATCATAGATTTTCTCCTACTTTTCATGTTTTTCTTTTTAATTATTCATTTTTTGCCCATACCAGGCCCGTTTAAATTTCCGAACTAAAAACTAACAATATTATACCATTTATTGCTTGAAATTAAAACAATTTTATTATAGGAATTAAGATAAAAACATTGATTGTATATGTATCTACTCCAATAACTTTTGCAAGTTTCTCAAAAATGTCATACCATCTTATATTTCTTATGGTAAATGGTCCTATCCACTCATGAATTCGTTAATTATAAGCCCTTTTCTTTTAGTATGCTATTATTATAAGCGTAATATGCGTATCGTTAACTGATTTGGTTTATGTCTTTACATAGGACTTCAAAATACTAATCAGTTATAAAATTTAAATAAGGTAAACTTACATCTAAAAAGAACCTCTTCTGACTTTTCATCAAAAGAAGTTCTTTCTATTTTCTCTAATTATTTTCCATTGTTTTATTCTACAGATGAAGAACTCTGTCTTTTATTTCCTGAGTTCTTCCCTGATTCCAAAACTGTGTACCGATATATCCACAGGTTCTTCTTGCAACGCTCATTTTGTCCTGATTTCTGTTGCCACAGCTTGGGCACTCCCAAACTAATTTGCCTGTTTCTTCATCAGTGATAATCTGAATTTCACCATTGTATCCACAACATTCACAGTAGTCTGACTTTGTGTTTAACTCAGCATACATAATGTTGTCATAAATAAACTTCATAACTTCAATAACTGCTTCGATATTGTCCTGAAGATTTGGAACTTCTACATAACTGATAGCTCCACCCGGTGATAGTTTTTGGAAATCTGATTCGAATTTCAGTTTGCTGAAGGCATCAATTTCCTCAGTAACATGTACATGGTAACTGTTTGTAATATAGTTTTTGTCTGTAACACCTTTAATCACACCAAATCTTTTCTGTAAGCATTTTGCAAACTTGTATGTTGTTGATTCCATAGGTGTTCCGTATACTGAATAACTGATATTTTCAGCTGCCTTCCATTCATTACACTTGTCATTTAATCTCTGCATAACTTTAAGTGCAAATGGTTTTGCTTCAGGATCTGTATGTGATTTGCCTGTCATTCTTACACACATTTCATAAAGACCTGCATAGCCAAGTGAAATAGTTGAATATCCATTAAATAACAACTTGTCAATTGTTTCACCTTTTTTAAGACGTGCCAATGCTCCGTTTTGCCAAAGAATTGGTGCAACGTCTGATGGTGTACCAAGCAATCTTTCATGTCTGCATCTTAATGCTCTGTGGCAAAGTTCTAATCTTTCATCTAAAATCTTCCAGAATAAATCCATGTCACCATTTGATGAACATGCAACATCTACAAGGTTGATAGTTACAACACCTTGATTAAAACGTCCATAAAACTTGTGGCTTCCATCAGGATTTCTCTGGCTGTCTTCTACTGTAAGAAAACTTCTGCATCCCATACAAGGATATACACAGCCCTGCTTCATTTCCTTCATTACCTTTGCAGAAATATAATCAGGAACCATACGTTTTGCAGTACATTTTGCAGCAAGTTCTGTTAATGCCCAATATTTTGAATCAGGTGTAACGTTGTCTTCATCCAAAACATAAATAATCTTTGGAAATGCAGGTGTAATCCAAACACCTTTTTCATTTTTAACACCCTGTATACGCTGTTTTAATACTTCCTCAATAAGTGTTGCAAGGTCATCTCTTGTCTGACCATCAGGTACTTCATCAAGATACATAAACATAGTTACAAATGGTGCCTGACCATTACATGTCATAAGTGTAATAAGCTGGTACTGTATAGTCTGAATGCCTCTGTTGATTTCATCCTTTAATCTTCTTTCAACAATCTTTTTAACCTGATCATCGCTGTAATCCAAACCAACTTCTTCTCTTTCAGCTAAAACTTCCTTTGTAATTTTTTCTCTGCTGACCTGTACAAATGGTGCCAAATGTCCCAATGAAAAAGACTGTCCACCATACTGATTGCTTGCTACCTGAGCTACAATCTGTGTTGTAACATTGCAGGCTGTATAAAAACTATGGGGTTTGTCAATTTTTGTTTCAGAAATACATGTACCATTCTGAAGCATATCTTCTAAATTTATTAAATCACAGTTGTGTTCTTTCTGTGCAAAATAATCCGAATCATGAAAATGAATAATCCCCTGCTCATGTGCCTGAACAATATCTTCAGGAAGTAATATACGCTTTGTTAAATCCTTGCTGACTTCTCCAGCCATATAATCCCTCTGTGTTGAATTGATTGTAGGATTTTTGTTGGAATTTTCCTGTTTTACTTCTTCATTTAACTGTTCAATAAGTGCCAAAATGCCTTCATCTGTGGTATTTGACTTACGTGCCAATTCACGAACATAACGGTATCTTACGTATTTTTGTGCAACTTCGTAACCACGCATCTCCATAATGCCACGCTCTACCATATCCTGAATATCTTCTACTGATGTGGCATGAGGTGCATTTACAATCTGATCTTCTACAACTTTTCCAACTGCTGAAATCTGATATTCATTTAACTTGTGAATAGGTTCAATTTCATTGTTTGCAGCTCTGATAGCATTAAGAATCTTGTTTACATCAAAAGAAACTTCCTCACCATTTCTTTTGATTACTCTGCTAATTTTTTGTTCCATCTTTTTTCTCCTCGAATATAACTGTGTAATAATATATCTTTTTTATCCAAAACGCCTTTATATAAGGCAATTGGGATAATTTTTGTACTTTTTTGTCAAAACACTATATCTTGTGTCTGCCTAGAGAATTATAGCACAATATATTCTCATTTGTACAGCATAAAAATTATTTTATTGGTATTTTTTTTAGATTTTTTTTATTTTTGGGATACACATTGTTTATGTAGTATAATATATCAATAATAAAGATTATTTTCAGACTAAATAAAAGTCACTTTTACAATTATTATTTATTAATATAGAACTTTGTCATTTTTAAAAAAAGTTGAGCAGGGATTCCATCCGGAATTTACTCAACTTTATAAATCATATTTTTTGTCATTAAATATGTTGTATTTATATTTTTCAATTTAGTATTTTGACACACTATTTTTATCTTAACGTTTTAAATACTTTTTTAACAACAATCAAAGATAATACTGCTGCTAAAAAGTCAGATATCGGTGCTACATACATTACTCCTTCTATTCCCATTGCCTGTCCACCAATTTTGGCAAAGGCAAATGGTAACACAAGCATAAGAGGAATGAAACATATTACCTGTCTTGTAAGTGATAAGAATGTTCCCTTGTTTGGTTCTCCAATAACTGTACAGAATGTTGATGTAATAGGCTGTATTCCATTTAAAAATGTCATAAACAAAAAGATTCTGAAAAATTTGATTCCAAACTGCACATATGCCTCACTACCTGAGCCAAATATACTAAGCAGTTGTTCCGGGAATAATTGAAATACCACAAATGCCAGACATGAGATTATAATGTTGCATGTTAAAGCCATTCTATATGTTTTTCTGACTCTATCAAACTTTTCTGCACCTCTGTTAAAGCTGACAATAGGCTGCATTCCCTGTGCCACTCCAATACACACTGAAAAGTAAACCTGATTTACTTTCATAACAATGCCGCACACTGCTAGTGGAATGTCTGCGCCGAAACTACTAAGGGCACCATAATATGTTAATGTCTTATTCATAACAATTTGTACGAACATAATTGCCAACTGGTTAAGTCCCTGTGCCATACCAAGGTGGCATGTTTTTGTACATATTTTTTTCTTTGGTATAAAATGTTCTTTTTTTAATTTTACTGTTTTAAATCGTGTTAAATACCATAAAACCATTATAGTTGCTACATACTGACCTATGATTGTAGCAATTGCAGCACCTGTCATGCCCCAATTAAATACTATTACAAATACATAATCAAGAATTACATTTATGATAGCACCTGCCAGGTTACATGCCATTGAAAAATTAGGACTGCCATCTGCTCTTATCAAATGTGCCCCGCCTGCTGACAAAATTGCAGCCGGATAACCAATAGCAAGAACTGCGGTATATTCAATTGCATATGGCAAAACATTTTCAGTAGAACCGAAAAACAAAAGCATTGGTTTCATAAAAAATGCAGTAATAACTGCAAGAACCAATCCCACTGTCAACATTAGTGTTGTGGCATTACCTATAAAATATGGGGCTTTTTTTGTATCTCCTGCTCCCATATTTAAGTTGAATCCTGCTGCCGCACCTATTCCCAATGTCAGTGCTGTAGCAAGACACAATGTGGTAAGTGGAAAAGCAACATTTGTAGCTGCATTACCAAGTTCTCCAACTTTTTGTCCGATAAAAATCTGGTCTACTATATTGTATAAAGACATAACCAACATAGATATAATACTTGGCACTGCAAACTTTTTTAACAGTTTTCCAATTGGTTCTGTGCCAAGTGGATTATTATTTTCCTGCATAATTATTTTTCCTCGCTCTATGTAGTAGTAGTTTTTTATAGACCCTCTCCAAGGTCTGCATTTTCTATTTAGTATTTCTCATAAGTTTTCCTGCCAATAGCCAAACTATATAATACAACTTTATATGTAAAAATTTCAATAGTTATTTTCTATATTCCTTGCTGAGTATTCCTATATTCTAAAAGTTACATCCTACTCTTACGCTCATATGGAGCGCGTCAAATAATGTAATCATTATATTTTAAATACTTTGTTAATTTTTTAACTATTTACTTGTATATAATTGCTATCATATGTTATACTCTTTACAAAAGATTTTTTCTTTATTAATATGTAGATTTTCTACAATTTTTTATTGAAATGGAGAAAGTTATGAGAGGAATTTATTCAAATAAAACTGAAATAAGACATAAAGTTTTTACTGAAATTGCCCGAATGGCTTATGAAGATTATCCTTTATCACATATTGAAGATCTTCCTTATGAAATTATTCCCGGCGAAATCGGTAAGTACTATGACAATATCTTTTTGGAACGTGCCATTATCGGAGAAAGACTAAGAGCTACATTGGGACTTCCTGTAAGAACAATGTCTGAACATGCTCCTTTGTCAGAAGGCATTGACAAAAGTGCCATTGACGAAAAGTATTATTACCCACCACTTATTAATATTATTAAGTTTGCATGTCATGCATGTCCGGAAAAGAGAGTTCTTATTACTAACGGATGTCAGGGATGTATTGAACATCCCTGTATTGAAGTTTGTCCAAAGGACGCCATTCATATGGAAAATGGCCGTTCGGTTATTGATCAGGACAAATGTATCAAATGTGGCAAATGTGTCAATGCATGTCCTTACAATGCAATCATCAAACAAGAACGTCCTTGCGCTGCTGCCTGTGGTATGAATGCCATCAAATCAGATGAATATGGCAGAGCTGACATTGACTACGACCAGTGTGTATCATGTGGTATGTGTCTGGTAAGTTGTCCTTTCAGTGCCATTGTTGATAAAAGTCAGATTTTCCAGACTGTACTGGCACTTAAAAGTGATACTCCGGTATATGCAGCCATTGCTCCATCTTTTGTAAAACAGTTTGGAGACAGTGTTACACCTGAGCAGGTTCGTGCAGCACTTAAAGCGGTAGGTTTTGAGGATATGGTTGAAGTAGCTGTTGGTGCTGATCTTTGTGCAGTACAGGAGGCTGTTGACTTTATGAAGGAAGTTCCAAATGAACATCCTTGGCTTGGCACTTCATGTTGTCCGGCATGGTCAGTTATGGCAAAGAAAACATATCCTGAATATGCTGACTGTATTTCAATGGCACTTACACCTATGGTTTTAACAGGACGTATGACTAAGAAGCAACATCCTGACTGCAAGGTTGTATTTATCGGACCTTGTGCGGCTAAAAAGTTGGAGGCAAGTCGTAAGTCTGTTAGAAGTGATATTGATTTTGTTTTAACATTTGAAGAAATGATGGGTATTTTTGATGCAAAATCAATTGAATTTGATAAATTAGAAACTGAACCACCTCTTAATACTTCAAGTTCTCTTGGAAAAGGTTTTGCAGCCAGTGGTGGTGTTGCTGCTGCCGTAGTTAATGCCATCAATTGTCTTGAACCTGATATGGATGTTAAGACTGTTAAGGCTGAAGGACTTAAAGAATGTAAAACTATGCTTGCCAAAGCAAAAGCAGGTATGTATGATGGTTATCTTTTGGAAGGTATGGCATGTCCCGGTGGATGTATGGGCGGTGCCGGAGTATTGGCAGATGTAAGAAAAGCAACTATTGGTCTTGAACAACAAAAGAAAACTTCTCAATTTGAGAAGCCATCACGTTCAGATTTTCTTAAATATCTCCATCTTATCACAAAGGAGGATTTATATAAAAATGAAAACCAAGACTAAAGCTATTACCGTTACTGCGGTTATGGTTGCACTATGTATTGTAGTTCAATTGTTCAAATTTCCTATTGCAATACCATACACAGGTGCTTTAATAAACGCAATTATAATTATTGATACACTATATTGCGGATTGTTAAGTGGTGTAATTGTTTCAATTATTGCACCTATTACATCATTTATTATTACACAGCCTGCTGTTATATCGACTGTTCCTCTTATATTGCCTTTTATTATGCTTGGCAATATTGTTATTGTTCTTTTTGCATGGTTTGTAAGAGGCAAAAAATTGGAACTTAATATTCTTCCAATAAGTTTAGTTGCCGGTTCATTTGCAAAGGCCGGTGTTATGTATTTAACAATTGTCAAATGGGTTCTTCCAACTTTTGGTACCGGTCTTAAACCGGTAGCTGTTAAAATAGCATCTGTTACATATTCTACAACTCAGGTTTACGCTGCTTTACTTGGCACAGCACTTGTGTGTATTATATGGCCGGTGTTAAGAATTGCAATTAAAAAGATTAGATAATATCAAATTTAATAATTATTGTTCTATAAAAAAGATTCTAAACTTTTTTGAATCTGTCTCTAAACTGTAATATTATTTACATTTGTTGTTTAGATACTGATTCATAAAGTTTAGAATCTTTTATTTGTATAAAATTAATATATTAATTTATAATCCTAATGCATTAATAAGTAATGCCCATGCTAATCCATAATAAGTAACAGCGGCAACCAAATCGTTGATTGTAGAAATAAGTGGTCCTGATGCAACTGCCGGATCAAATCCTATTTTGTCTAATATAATTGGAATAATTGTTCCAACAAAACTTGATATAAGCATGGCAAGCGCCAATGCTCCACCAATACAACCTGATATGGCAAATGCATTTCCTATCGCCTGTCCTCTTGCAAGCCAAATAAATAACCCTGTAAATACAACTGATATTCCACCTACAATAAGACCATTACAAAGACCTACTCTTATTTCTTTAAACACATAACCAACCATCTCTTTAAATGACAGTTCTTCATCCATTAATACTCTGATAGTAACGGCAAGTGACTGTGTTCCTACATTTCCTGACATACCAAGTATAACCGATTGGAAGGTAACGATAATAGGAAGTCCTACAATAACTGTCTCAAACATATTTATAACAGATGATACTACCATACCAAGCATTAACAATACTAAAAGCCATGGTACTCTTTTCTTAAGACTTTGTCCTAATGGTTCTTCTAATTCTTCTTCAGCGGCAAGACCGGCCAACTTAGCATAATCTTCACCCATCTCTTCATCTACCACTTCAACCAAATCCTGTGAAGTAATAACACCTAAGATGTGCATATCTTTGTCAAGTACCGGAATTGAGTCCTCTGAATAATCCTTCAATTCTTCGATACAGTCATCTACTGTCTCGTGGTCATGTACATATGGATATGATGTTGTAACCAGCGATTCAAGTTCCACGTAATCTCTTGCTACAATCAAATCCTTTAAATCAATGGCACCATAAAATGTTCCATCTTCTTTTTTGACATATAATGTCATAATATTGTCATTGTCCGCTGCTTGTTCCACAAGTCTCTTCATTGCCTGTCTGATAGTCAAATCAAGAGTAAGACTAACATAGTTGGTAGTCATTTTGCTACCAATCTCGTCTTCACTGTAAGACTGAATCAAATCAATATCTTTTTTGGCTTCTTCGTCAATTAATTCAATCAGCTCATTACTTGTGTCATCCTCTAACTCTTCAAGGATATCAACAGCATCATCAGCCTCCATGCTCCCCAAAATATTGGCAGCAACTTTTGGCTCTAACTCTTCAATATACTCTGCCGGATCATCTATATATGAAAAAATATCAGATACTTTGTCCACACCTAATATAGCATAAAGTCTGCGTCTCTCTTCTTTGTCTAAATACTCTAATGCTGATGCAATATCATTTTCATGGTAATCATCCAACATTTCAAGCTTTTTACTAACCGGCTTATCGCTTCTTATTATCTTGATAAGTTCTTCTTCATAGTTTGCCTTTTCAGGAATTTCATGCTCTGTTTCTTCTGAAATTTCTTCAGTGTCTACTTCTTTTTCTAATTCCTTTTCTTCCACTTGCATATACCTCCTGTTTTATTTGTGTATATGTGGGAAGTCCTTCTATTTATATTGAAAACGAAACGGATGGTATGCATCAGTATCGTCTAAAATATATTCTTTAGTCAGACTTCGCCCATTACTGTCACAACTATCCATTTAGTTCTCCTTTCCTTTACTTCTAATACACAATAATGCTACCCTTTGTGTCAACTGACAAGTTAGCGAAAGCACGCTCCCGCTGCCAAACGCTGGTAGCGGTTCTATTAAGCCAGCTACGCTGCCTTAATGAACCGACCGCGTTAGAAGCACTTTCGCTTAACCTTGTCAGTTGCCACAAATAGTATATTTATTGTGATATGTCAATAAATATTGGCATAATAAAGACTTATGGCATAACCATAAGCCCTATTAATAATGTAACATTTATACATGTAAAATTCAACAAAGAATTTTAAGTACCACATAATTTATCGATATTTTAGATTAGTATATATTTGCTATATAGTTATAGTCTAATCCAATGTGTAATTACGTTTTATGTCAAATGTGATGTTTAGTCAACTACATGGACTTTTATCATATTTGTTGTTCCTGACTTTCCAAGTGGAACACCTGATGTTATGACTACAACATCACCTTTCTCCACCAGTTTTTTATTTTTTGCTACTTCTACAGCATAGTCAAATAATTCCAAAACATGGGCTTTTTCCTTAATAAGTACAGGTGAAACTCCCCATGACATATTTAACTGTCTGACTACTTTTTCTTCTGTACTGCCGGCTATAATCATACAGTCCGGTCTGTACTTTGATATCATTCTTGCAGAACGTCCTGACTTTGTTACTGTTAGAATTGATTTTGATTCTAAGTCATAGGCTGTCATACATGTTGCATGACATACAGCTTCCGTAATATCACTTCTGTAATCCTTGTGATTATTTAAAAATCTCTGTTTGTAATTGATATCCATTTCTGTTCTTTCAGCAATTTTTGACATTGTTGTAAGAGCTTCAACAGGATATTTACCTGCTGCTGTTTCTCCTGATAACATAATGGCACTTGTTCCATCATAAATGGCATTTGCCACATCTGTTACCTCTGCTCTTGTAGGTCGTGGATTGTTCATCATAGAATCCAGCATCTGTGTTGCAGTAATAACCTGCTTTCCTGCTTTATAAACTTTTTTGATAATCATCTTCTGAATAATAGGAACCTCTTCCTCCGGAAGTTCTACTCCCATATCTCCTCTTGCCACCATAATGGCGTCTGCCTCGTCAATAATAGCATCTACATTTAAAATTCCTTCGCTATTTTCAATCTTTGCAATAATGTTGATATCTTTTCCACCATTTTCATCTAATACTTTTCTAACCTGTTTTATGTCATCAGCAGTTCTGACAAATGATGCCGCTACATAATCAATATCCTGTTCAATACCAAAAATAATATCACTTTCGTCCTGTTTGCTCATATATTCCAAATTGATGTGGATATCAGGTACATTAACTCCTTTGTGATTCGATATTTTTCCGTCATTTTTTACACGACAAACAATATCTGTACCATCTATTTTTTCAACTTCCATTTTTACAAGCCCGTCATCAATTAAAATAACTGAACCTACCTGAACATCTTTGTACAAATCAGGATATGTTACTCCTACTCTTTCCTGATTTCCCAATATATTTTTATCTGCCATCAATGTAAATTGCTGACCTGTTTTTACTTCTATTTTGTCATTTTCAAAATTGCCTGTTCGTATTTCAGGACCCTTTGTGTCAAGTAACAACGCCACCGGCTTGTCACACTTTGTTCTCAGTTTCTTTACCTTGTCCATACGTCCTTTATGTTCCTCATGACTTCCATGCGAGAAATTGCATCTTGCCACATTCATGCCATTGTTGATTAATTGTTCCAATACTTTTTCATCATCTGTTGATGGTCCTAATGTACATACAATTTTTGTTTTTCTCATATTACCATATGGCGAGCTTTCGCCATTCTCTCCTTTCAGCATAACTTTATCATATTTTTCCACTGATAATATAGCAGTGTTTTTAATAATACACAAGTTAAATTGTTGTTAAAACATTCTAATAATTATTGTATGTTTTTTTCAAAAAATTATAAAGTTTCAGGTATGTAAAACTTTACTTTTGCAGAACTTTCATTATTCATAATAATTTAACAGGCTTACAACTAATCTTATCTACATTTCCAAAATCAGCTTTTTAGATTTTGATTTTGCAGAAACTTTTTATTTGATTAGCTGTAAGCCTGTTTTGTTATTCTAGTTATTTTCTAATTATTTTTTAATTCTTTTTGCTTTTGTCCACTTGCCATATGAACGTTTCTTATTAACAACTCTAAATGCTCTTGCCTTAACATAAAGTTTCTTAGCTTTTCTTAATTTCTTATTTGAAATAGCAAGTTTGTAAACTTTTCTGTTCTTCTTAACTGTTCTTGTTATTGTTACTTTCTTTTTAAATTTCTTTGATGTTGAAATCTTAATCTGGTAACCTGTGTTTTTGCTAATTTTCTTAAATGTAAGTTTAACTTTCTTCCTAGAAACTTTCTTTGCTTTTACAATCTTAGCCTTACCTACTTTAACTTTTGTAGTTTTGTTTCCTTTAGTTGTTGTGACTTTTTCAGTAGTTGTATCTGAGTCATCCTTTGTTGCCGGTGTTGGACAAATTGTTGGAGTTGATGTTTCTTCCAGTGTTGTTTCATCACTTCCGGTTGTTGTAACACTTGGTGTTGTTGTAACCTTAGGAGTTGTTGTCTCACCCGGTTTATCAGACTTGGTTGTTGTTTCTTTTGTTTCTGTTACTTTTACAGTCGATGATACTCCCTCTGATTCCTTTCCATTCAATACAGCTTTTACAGTAACTGTATGCTTGCCTTGTGCAACATCATTAATTGTGTATGTTCCATCTGCAACTGATGCTATTTTAAGGATATCATCTACATAAATGTTGTATACTTGACCTTTTTCAATCTGAGTCTGTGTTGATCTGAACGTAACAGAAATTGCATTGTCTGTTGGTACTCCAACAACAAGCCCAATAGGATTTGTAGGAGCATTTGGATCCACTGTTGTTTCCTCCTGCTCACCTTCATAATCTGATAAATCAGGAACTTCTGATGGATTTCCATATTTTACAAGTACATATACCTGCTTGTCCCCACTTACCAACTTGATAGTGTTATATGTATCAGCTTTAAGTGCTCCCTTAACAGAGAATTTATACACACCTGTTAAAGATGAACTTGTAGTTCTGTTAAGATATGCCTGAGTATTGTCAGCTGTATATGTTCCCTGATATTCCATATAGAATGTATCATTTGCATCTAATAATTTAATTGTTGCACCAAAGTCATTTCTCAATATTCTATATGAAATGCTAACTCCATTTGACATACCAAGTGATGTATAATTGCTGTCATCCTGATATGCATTTGTTGTCTGTACTTCTGTTATATCATAATAGAGTTTTAATACAAGTGAACCATCCTGTTCAACAGTTCCAGTCTTTATTGTTCCCTCTACTGACTCATTTAATTTATAACCTGGATAATCTTTTGCTGTTGCAGTTACTTCACTACCGATTTTAGCTGATTTTTTCTCTGTATTTACAAGATTATATCCACCCTTACCATCTGATAAATAATGTTCTACCTTGTATGTTGACTTTGTAGAAACTTCACCGTCACTTGTTGTTGTCATTCCCTTTGGTTTGGCTGTAATTTCTGTTCCGTCTGAGAATATTACTTTTTCAGCTGTGTCTGCTGCATTATAAGCAACATATGTCATATCTCCATATTCATTTTTAAACGCTACTGCCAATGGATTGTCACTTGTAACTGTCACATCAGGGGTACCATTTTTTTCCATTGCCATAATCCAATGATATGCATGTGCCTTTGACTCTCCTGCTTCCGGATCACACTGATCATCAAAATATTCTTTTGCTAATTCAGTATCTGCCATTGCAAGGTATTCGCTCCAGATTTCATTCCAACGTTTCGTGTTTTTTTCATTAATACCTGCGTAATTCTTTTCATTGCGCTCTGCTGTTTTCCAGTTGGTAAGAATAAAGTCTTTATTGGCTGCTGCATAAAAAGATGCTGCGGTCATTGGTAAAATATTAATACCTTGAACCTGAAGTGGTTCATCTGTCCACCATGCTGCATAAGTATATTTGCCTCCCCACACCATGGATGCCTGACTATACTTTGCGTTCTCTCCTTTTCCTTCTGTGTACTTTTCATCTAAAATATCACCATCAATATCAAACCAATAACAGTTTACTGCTGATACCTCTGTTGCATATAAATACATACCAAGAGATGTTAACTCTTTATTACCTGTAGCCTGACCATATAAAACAAGTCCTGCCCATGCATTAATTGCTTCTGAACTTGATTCCTGATTGTTACCATCACCAAAGTTGGCATGTCCTGATGCCCATGAATGTCCTTCATATGTTGAGAAATATCTTAAGAAAGGATATCTGGAATTCGGATTATTTTCTTCATATGTAGCAAAATCTCCAATTAATTCATTGATAACATTTTCATATTTCTTTATAAATTCAGGGTCTCTCATAGCAACCTGTGCTGAGGCATTAACAAAGTATCCATAATGGAAATGATGATCTGTCATACCATCAACAGTATAGTATGCCTGTGGAAATCCAAACAAACTTCCTACTTCATTATCATAGTAGAAATATCTGTCATTTTCAGTGCCATCTGCTGTATACCAGTCTGCAAGTTCATTTTCAATGCCCTTTAACAGTTTGTTTGCTGCATCTGTATCTCCACATTCCTCTGCTGCTTCCATAACCTGTACTGCTCTGTTTAACTTCTTTCCTGTGTCATATGTGTTTACATTATATTTTTCTTTTGTAAGCTGACCATCATCTGTTGGTCCATATTTTTCCATAAATTCATCTACATAGCCCTGCAAAGTAGCCTTGTCTAATTCATCAATGCTTGGAAGTGATGGCAAAATACCTGTACACTGTAATGTTGTTTCATATGCATCACCAATTAAATATTTCATAGTTCCACGTATTGTTCTGGCAGTATAATCCATGTATTTGTATCCACTCATGTGTTTGTACTGATGTGGCAAAATACCCATAACAGTGCCATCTGCCGTGCTTTCAGCTTTTTTGTCAATTGTGTACTTATATGTTGTTTTTATTTCTGAACCCTTCTGTGTAAATGATGTTTTTGTGTCAGTAATAAAATTGTATGCATATGGTGCTAACTCATCTTTAATATTTTGAGCATCTGCATCTTTATGACCACTTGATTCCATTAACCATGCAAGAGACATATATGGTCGATCAGCAGGTAATGTAAATGTTAAATCTCCCATTCTGTTGTCTGCATATTTTGCTGTTGCGTCGGCTTTTGATACTTTTGTACCTTCTGGAAGATATACTGCGTAGTAGTCATAGTCGCCGTAGCCTGAAATCAAAT
>OLJW01001206.1_pt1 | contig 29960 bp, 21 predicted proteins | sample 1603411 | NCBI WGS metagenome assembly OLJW01 (sample SAMN04168659, study PRJEB22393) | human gut metagenome | biome: human gut microbiome; feature: stool | host: Homo sapiens | collected 2014-05-12 | reverse complement strand
GGTCAGGCCGAACAGGCCCGCGCCCACGACCACCAGATCGGGATACTCCACCGCATCAGTCATAACAAAACAACCTTCCACAAACAGTAATCGCACAAAAGCTATGTGCAGTTCATGCTCATACTACCCTCATGGCGATATATGAGGGTGAATGTCAATAACTCTTGGCTATTTATCCCCAAAGATATGCGCCCACGTTTCCATGGAAGCAATGCCATAAGCCTGATATTGGGCGGCCAAACGCTTCCAATGCTTGGTGATACGCCGAGTAAGACGATACCCTTCGAGCATGCTCTTGCGGAAACGCTTATTGTCACGCTTCAACCATGCCACGCCATTGCCATCAGCCGTAGTGACTAAGGCCGAGTTGACATGATCAAAAGCAAGCCAGGTCCAGGCAGCATCCCGTGCCGGAATAGCAGCATCCGGACGGACAGCCTTCTCCGGATTGACGTTCTTGACAAAGCTCTTGGCAATCAAACCGACCGCGGCCTTATACCGGCTCTTCATGGTCGAAGGATGGTTCTTCGGCGGCTCGACCTCGCCCGCAGGCTCTGGGAACGCTTCAAAACTATCTTTAGCCTGAGCATCCGGATATTTCGCACGTAATTCTCGCACTTCGCCAAGCTTCGTCGGCAAACAGTCCACCAGATACTGCGGCCCACGAAGAATATCCCTCAACGCCATGTGGTGCAACGCCATGGCCGAATACACGAAACGCAATCCAAGGCTTGCATCGCCGTACAACGTTTCCACCAGCATGCGAGGAGGCCTGTCCGGGTATGTCAGAAGGGCCGCAAGCCAGCGGTTGCGCTCGGTGAAATACTCCTCCCAAGAACGGGCCGGATCCTTGTCGTGCCATGCTTGGTGCCACACGGCCACACCTGGCAAGCAGACCGTCGGGAAACCGGCTTTCTTGGCACGCAGACCGTATTCGATGTCATCGAATTTGATGAACACGGGCATCGAGAGGCCGATTTTCTTGACTACCGCGATTGGAATCAAGCACATCCACCAGCCATTGAAATCCTCATCGATGCGCTGATGGCGATCCGGAGAGTCACGAAGCGGTTCCATAGAGAAGTCGTGATTGTACCCCATGCTCTTGGACGGATACATCCACATTCGCCGCGGATTAATCCTCTCGCCTTGCGTATAAAGCATGGTGCGATTATCAAGATGAAGCATGCCGCCGCCGACAAGAACCGGACGGATCGTATAGTCGGAGAACTGGATGGAACGAAGAATCGATTCAGGCTCACTGATGGCGTCATCATCCAGCAGCAACACGAAATCGCTGTTCCCAGCTTTCGCCGTTTCGTACATACCTCGAGAGAAGCCGCCGGAACCACCTAAATTGGCTTGCTGAATATACGTAAGCTGCTTTCCAAGGTCGGCGGATACTTCGGCAAAGCCTTCTTGATTTTTGACCAGATCGTTGCCTTGATCCGTGCAGTACACGGTATCCAGTCGCTTACGCAGTGCCGGCGCTCCTGCGATGGCGCGCAATTGGTTCATGCAGTACGAGGCACGATTGAATGTGGTAATGGCGATGGACATGGAAGTGCCATGCTTGGCTGTGCGCGCTTCACGCGGAACAGACCATGTCGCATTGGAAATAACGACTGGCCCACCTAGCGATTCCGCGTCGAACCAGAAGTAACCACCGTCCATGAGCCCGGTCATAGGCACATCCACGCATACGGAAGCCGAGGTATCCGCAGCATGGACAATCCGCTCCGCTACCGGATAAATCAGGCCTCGACCCGTCGACCGGAAGACGTTGATCTTGGCGTTTCCTTGAACGGACACTGCGAAGCGCACGGTCTTCACACCAGTCCAACGACGCCAATACGATGCAGGGAACGCGTTGAAGAACGTGCATCCGGACATGTGACCATGATCTCGTAGTGTTACGGAAGTACGTCCCGTAATTTCGAATGAATCGCAGGAAACCCCGTTAGAGGATCCCGCATTCCGTAACATGCGTTGCAATGTGGACTGGTTCATGGAGCTGAATTCCAGACGACGCATGTCGATACGCGAATCCAGAGTGGTTTCCGCCACATGCGGGCGAGTCCAGTCAATCGCATACAGAGGGAGGGTCTGTTCAGCATCTTTGACCGGATACACAACGCGCATCACCGTTTCCCACGAGTCCATTCGCTCAGTATCCATAGAGACCTCTTGTCCCATGCGTCTTCTCCTATCGCCATTTTCTCCGTTCATCCACTAATCGTAGTGGCTACATTGCACTTTAAACAATCGTCCACACCGTTACGCACGACATCGGTTCAGATGTACCATCACAATAACCCCTGTCGCAATTACTTTAGGTCTAAAATTTAAGTATCTTATCCATAACAACAAGAGGGAGATGATGGATATGATTTCTAAGAGCAAACTTATTCATGGAACCATTGCCGCAACCATGGCTCTTTCAATGACGATTTTGCCAATTGCTCCAGCTAGCGCGGAAGAAACCGTGTCGGCGCCAGAGTCTGACTACACCGGTTGGGTAACTCAAGACGGCGAATACTACTGGTTTGATTCCGGCATTATGGCGCGTTCAAAAGAGATCTATGATCCAGGCAGCGATGCTTGGTATTGGCTCGATGCCGATGGAACAATGGCACACGACAAAGACGTGTATCTCTCTTCCGGAAATAAATGGGTCAGGTATGACGGGGATGGCCATATGGTCAAAGGCGAAGATTACCGATACGGCGGTTGGTATTACTTCGACCAAACAACCGGCGCAATGTCCAAAGGCATGAAATATATCCATTCCAATGGAGGCAAATGGGTATATTATGACTGGACAACCGGCAAAATGGCCCATGGTGAGGCCTTCGTGAATTACGACAGCAGCCATACGGGCTGGTACTTGTTCGATCAATATACCGGTGCCATGTTCCATGGAGATACTTATATTCGTTCCAACGGTGGAAAATGGGTACGCTATGACCGGATAACCGGAAAGATGGTCAAGGGATTACACTACCAAGATGGTGCTTATTACTATTTCGACCAGACCACTGGCGCAATGGCACACGGGCGCGCATGGGTTCCCGAATGGAATTCATATGCAACTTTTGATTCCGTCACTGGCCGTTTTGTCAGTAAGGCTTCAAACAACAATGCCAATCCTGGCACTAACGGCAATACTGGAGGGAAAAACATCCGCGGACAATATTGCAAGAAATCCGAACACGGACAGCAAAAGAACGATGCTGACGGCACGCCAATAATCTGCGAATGCCGCAATGGCAATAAAGTGCCTCACTGGTACGCTAAATAATAATTTAAAACAGCCTTTTAAAGGGATATGATGCCAAGTTTAAATACAGTATCATATCCCTTATTTTTAATTCCATTGAACCAAATATGAAATTAAAATACCTATATATGAAAATAATATTAACAAAAATACAGACATTCTATATTTCTTTAAATTGACATTCTCAAAGCCAATTAAACCCGGAAACAACAAAGCAAATAACGGTAAAACCGGTATCAAATATCTACTCTGCATACCCGACACGCAACCATCCACCGTTCCGCTCCAGGTAACTGCCATAGCTACGCATGACAGGACAAAATACAGAACAGGAATCGCCAATACAATTGCAATCTGATATCCGCACATACGCTTATATGAAGTATGAACAATCAGCAACATCATAATGGCAATCAGTACCGGAGCCATAACAATTAAAGGCAATTGGACCGTTTCGGTTCCAGTAAAAAACTGAAGATTTCTTCTCGGATTTACTAATTGACCGTCAATTTTTTCATAATCAAAATCTAAAGGTTCAAACAGTACACGTCCAAGCAAAGAAAATATTTTCCAAGGAGAAAGCATCAACTGCATCTCAAAATCGTGAGTCTCCTGCAAGGAAACACGATTCGGTGCAACCGCTATATGCGAAGTCTTCATACGCCACAACCACATAGACGTAAAAGCACATAGCACGGGAAGCGATAGAGATATTTTCATCTTTTTATCGGTTGTTTTAGGTAAAAGGAAAAATACAAATAAAACAATAATCGAGCATGTAATCTTCACCTGCCCCAACATAATGCTCAGAACACAGAGCAAAACAATATGCCTGAAATGCAACGCACCATCTCGCTGATACAGACACAACACAACAGCTATGAACAATAAAGAAAAACTATTAGTTATAGCATCGGCAGTTGGGAATATCATCCCGAAAAAAGTAGTAGGAAGTACTGCTATCGCCAGAATGATATTAGCATAACATCCAGCAATACGTATTGCTACGGCAATAAGGCTGGCCGCGCATATCAATGTCGCTATGCTCGAAATGCGAAAATCGCCACGAAAAATTAGACTTGGAAAATAGACAAAAGGAGAATTGACAGCAGTATTATTAAAAGTAATTATTTTCCCATGTTCAGAATAAACAATCCATTCTGGATATTCTTTAGAAAAAGAAGGTATTATTTCACCTGACCGTAATTGCAGAATACGCGCCCAGTGCGCCGCCCTATCATTAAAACAATGATATTTTCCCCAAAAAATAATCACGCTTCCAATCACGATAGAACCAATCCAATATAGTAGAGAAATACAACTAGGAACAGATAGTCTTAGTTCTCTGCGATATTGTCGACGTTCACCGGAATAATGTTGAGGCAAATTAGGTCCCTTTATAAAATAAAAACTGGTTTTGACACAATTTGCATTGCGCCAAAACCAGTCTATCTCAACTCATCCTCTTCCTGTAGTTGGATCAAACCAATGCCAAGATTTCCATTCAGGAACCCAGACACGGCCTTTCTGCATCGCCCCCGTAGTTGAATCAAAGTAATACCAGGAATTATCATGACGGTTTAGACCTTTGACCATTTTTCCTGTGGTGAAATCATACCTGACCCATTTTCCACCGTTGGAACGAACATAAGTATCCCCGTGAAACATGGCGCCTGTATATCGATCAAACAAATACCAACCTGTATGCTGCGCATCATAGTTCACATATTGTTCGCCATGAGCCATCTTGCCGGTCGTCCAATCGTAGTACACCCATTTTCCGCCGTTCGAGGGCACGTATTGCATGCCTTTAGTCATGGCTCCTGTGGTGGGGTTGAAGTAATACCAGCCTCCGTAGCGGTAATCCTCACCCTTAATCATATGGCCATTGTTATCATACCTAACCCATTTGTTCCCCGACGGAATATAGACATCTTTATTCACCGCAAGGGATCCATCCTTATCGAACCAATACCAAGCATCACTTGCTGGGTCATACACCTCTTTAGAGACCGCCTTCACACCATTGTCATACCAGTAGCGCTTCCCGTTCTCCGTGACCCAACCATTTGTTCCAGGACGATATGCTCCATAACCTGCACGAATCCTTGCATTCCAAACAATATTTTTTGCAACAGGATCCGTCACGGTTATCACAGTTCCGTGCCGATTAGGAATGCTACGTCCATCAACATTAGTTGTAGTGATTCGACGCGTACCATGCCAACCGCTATTCAGGTTTGATGACTGAGTAACGAAAGTACCCGCAGTGCCATCGGCTTTGCCATACGGATAATCTTTAAGTTTATCAGTATAGAAAAAGTATTGCCCGTTATAGTACGTTAACGATGGTCCTTCATACCCAGTGACCACATTGGAATTTACCAAATGCCATGCATTGACGTTCCCGGCTTGATTCAAATCATGAATAGAATAAATCTGATTGGTGACCCCATTTTTCTTAATGCTGAGATAATAGGTACCATCTTTTTCAAATAGAGAAGGATCAAGCCAATTACTAGTGCTTGTATCAGGCAATTTAATGGGATTTAAATTACCATAATTCAATTTAGGCTGGGCACCAGGATTAACTGACGGATCACCACCAGGTTGTAGGCCAGATACCTTAACGATATACGGATACATATAATCCTTCTGCGCATTTCCATGAAAAGCGCCATAGTATCCAAGCGTGGTCACAATCCACATATCGCCATGGCTATCCACAAATCCATCTGTTCCAGCGGAATCAAATTGTCCATCCGCAAGCCCATTAGTATATGGCTTTACAGAGGGAGCAAGATTCGTCTGGCTACCGCTATTAGGATAGCTCCAATTCACCAAATCCTTGGAATACCCCATCATCGGGGTAAAACGCCATCCCAGATTCTGTTGCTTTTGCACATATCCGCCAAGAATCCAAAACGTCCCATCTTTATACGTAATACTCGGATCATGAATGGCATTGACGTAGCTCGGTTTTCCAGAAACATGCGAGCTACCGTTACCATCAGTCTTATATGCGGTGCTGATTTGCTGGAAGTCGGAACCATTGTATGACATGTACACGGTATCAGAACGATCCGAGTCGCTGTTCCAAAATACCCCGACTTCCATATCTGGATAATTCGTTTCAGCACCAGTCGCCATCTGAGTTCCAAATGGAACCACCAGAGATATTGCTCCCAATAATGCAGTGAGATGCTTTATTTCTTTTCTCATCTTCTTGTCCATTCTTGAAGGAACGGTATTGCCTCCAAGAATAGACAAGTTCATTTCCGAATGCAACCAAAACTATTAGACACGTTTAATCGTAAGAGCACGGTCACTTAGCAATGCGTATTCACGGTTTCGGTCATCACGAATCACGAAACTGCATGCATTGTCATCAAGGGCGACGCCCACAGCATCGGTTGCTTTTGGATTAGTTGGACTAGGAGTGCGAAGTGATGTAATCAGACGGAACTCGCCATTATTAAACAGATTGAGAGGCATCTCAAAATGCACAACCTGATGGCCATGTTTATCCATCTTCAACACTTTTGAACCGGTATCATAAGTGATTCCACCACGGCGAATGTCATGCAACGCAATGGCGAGGTAAAAATCTCCCGGCTCATCATATTGGTATTCAACATCAAACCTGAACATATCCGCACTGGTGCAGACTTTGGGGGAAACGGCAATAGTTCTCAACAGCGGGCATCGCTCGTTAAGACCATTCGGGTAGCCTCCGCGTTCTTCTTGACGCTTACGTTCGGCTTTCTCTTCCGCTTCGAGATTGGCAAGCGTGTATTGCTGTGATACGGTCTCCGGATCGCCGATGGCTTCCACTTCGCCATCGGCAATCATCATTGCCCTAGAACAATACTTCTTGACGGAATTCATATCGTGAGTCACGAGAATAACCGTCTTAGTCGGATCCTTTTTGATTTCCGTAAAGAAGTCATCACATTTACGTTGGAATGCCTCATCGCCAACGGCAAGGACCTCATCGAGGACCAGAATATCCCCTTGTGCTTTAATCGCAACAGAAAAAGCAAGGCGGACCTGCATACCAGAAGAGTAATTCTTCAGCTTTTGATCCATGAACTCTTCAAGCTCGGCGAATTCGACGATATCGTCATACATCGCGTCGACTTCTTCATGTGTGAATCCCAGAAGAGAGCCATTTAGATACACGTTCTCTCGGCCGGTAAGTTCAGGATTGAATCCCACGCCCAGTTCGATGAATGGAACCAATTTGCCGGAAACAGTGATGGAACCGCTTTCCGGATAATAAATTTGCGAAATCAGTTTAAGCAGGGTTGATTTGCCACCACCATTTCGACCGACAATGCCGAAAAACTCACCTTGGTGAACTTCAAAGCTGATGTCCTTAAGAACCTGCTGCTTCTTATAGCCTTTGATTCCTCTAGTCCAATTGATGAACGCCTGTTTAAGACCAGTGGCCTGCTCCGTCGGCAATTTGAAGCATTTGGAGACATGGCTCGCAGACAATACAACTGGATTTTTGGAATAATCGATTTTTTTTACGCTTTTCTCTTCGGACATCACATAACCTCCGCGAATTTGCGACTATTACGGCGGAATAACACCACGCCCAGCCACAACAAAACAACGGTCAGAGCAATTGGCAGCAGACGGATTCCCCAATTGTTGAACTGATTCCAAACGGTCGGTTGAGTCTCTGGTGCAATGAAATTATGCCGAATGTCCTGAATCGCCTGAGCGAATGGATTGATAAGCTCCAAACGGGCGATATCAGCCAAAAGTCCACCGCGATTGGTCACATATGTTAACGGGTAGATAATTGGCATGCCATAGAAAATCAACTGCTGAAGAACATCCCAGATATGGGCGATATCACGGAAATACACGTACATAGTGGCCATGAGCAATGTGACGGCAAGCGTCATTGCGTAAAGCTCGATGATGCTTAGAGGAAGCAGCACCACTCGCCAAGTGAAATGGACTCTTGCGATAATGGCGAAAATCAAAACAACAACAAGATTGATCGCATAACTGATAAGTGCACCGACAGTAGCCGAAACCACAACGATATAGTTCGGGAAATGAATCTTGCGGAGCAAATCCCCTCGATCCACCACGGATCGAAGTCCGACATTCGTCGATTCGGTAACGAATTGCCAAGAGCTAATTCCTAGCAACAGCACGACCGGGTATGTGGAAGTACCATCCGACATGCGCAGGAATTTACCGAATACCACATACATTACGCAAAACATCATCAGGGGCTTAAGCACCGACCATGCGATGCCAAGGAAAGATCCTTGATAACGAAGTTTGAAATCCGTCTTTACCAAACCTTGCAGGACGGTCCATGCATACCCGTATCTGTCCCGTATCTTTTTCACCAACTGTTTCACAAGTTGTATCCTATCAGTGGATGTCCCTTAGTCATCGAGCGTTGCCGAATGCCCGAAATATTATTACATCAATCGTTGCGCATGATGCTTAATGTTCGTCCGATTCCTTCTTCAATCGAATATTTCATATTCCAGCCTAAAGTCTGCAATTTATGTCCATCCATCAAAGCAACCGTCGCAGTAGAGTACCCTTTTGTCTCCAAGGAATCGGGGAGTTCAAAATGGACATTCACACCACACTTTGAAGCTACCAAGGAAGCCAAATCCTTTAACCGGCAATCGGAAATAGGTGCTGCGATATTGTATGCGCTTCGGCTTTCACCCTCAAGTAGGCAATACAGCAGACCAGCAACTGTATCAGCGACATATGCGTAGGAAAACAGCTGCGTTCCTTCGCTTTTCAGAATAATGTCTTCCTTCATTAACCCTTTGTGGATGAATTGAGAAAGCGCCTTGCTGTCATCCTTATGCAGAGTCGGGCCATAAGTTCGAGCTATGCGGGGAATGACAAAATCAATTCCATGCTGTTCGGAATAAGCTTGGCAAAGAGCTTCGCCCAGACGCTTGGCCTCTGGGTAGCCAGCACGAAGCGTATTCGGATCGATATAGCCGCAATACTGTTCATCAAAGCGCTCCGCATCGCCGCGGTTCTTTCCATAAATTTCCACGGATGAGGCAAAAACGAATCTGCCATCACGATGATCGTTTCCGCCCACCAATGAGTACTCGAGAAGGTTCTGCAAACCAGTCACATTTGAGGTAATCGTTGACACTGGTTCGGAGGCATATGCTCTGGGATGTGTTGTGCTGGCAAGATGAATGACAACATCAGCCGGACGATTGGGACGAACACCTGGTATCGACACATCCAGCTGCTCAAAATGGAAATGAGCCTCATCAAAATATGGGAATCTACTCCGTGCGCGACTCTTATTGCGTCCAATCGCAATAATCTGGCAATTAAACTTCGGGTCTTCGTTCTTTTTCATCAAGACATCAATTAAAAAAGTCCCGATCATCCCTGTTGCGCCAGAAATCGCAATAGTTTTATCCGCCAGTTTGTCCCATTGCAAGGGAAGATTGGCACAATACTCAATATCCTGCTGATAAAGTGAAGAGTCAAATCGACTGGGCAAAAGTACCTCCCTCGCCTTATTTCAGCCAAGTATCTTCATCTGCGGTGATGTATGCCTTGAACAGTTCCAAGTCGCCTTTGGTAGTGAGCTTGATATTCTTATCCGACCCTTTGGCAAAATGCAAGGTCTCACCAAGATCCACCATCATGGTATTCGTATAGCTAGAACCGTGAATTCCAATATTCTCGCGGAACGCCTTACGATATGCATCCAGCAATTTCCCATAACGGTAAGCTTGCGGTGTTGAGACGCGGCGCAATTGTTCCCTAGGCACATATTGTTTCGTAGTCGAAGCGTCTTCTTGGCTAATCACGAAAATTTGCTCGTTATACGGCAAAGAAGTCACCGCATTGCCATATCGATTACAAACATCGATTACATCAGTCAGAACATCAGCATCAATCAAAGGCCGAATGCCATCATGAATGATGACATTGTCTTCCTCACTGATTTTGTCGGCAAGGAATTCCACACCGTTTCTGATGGATTCCTGAACGCTTGCGCCGCCCCGCACAATCCACTTAAGCTTGTCGATATTGAATTGCTTCGAGTATGCTTCCACCATGGTTTCCCAGCCTTCAATGCATACCACCTCAATCGCGTCAATATCAGGATGCCGCTGGAAGCTTTCCAATGTATAGATAAGCACTGGCTTATCGAATACATTAATAAACTGCTTCGGGATGTCCTGCCCCATCCTGGTTCCCGATCCGCCAGCTACTACGATTGCAACGTTCTTAACAGATTCCATCCCATCACTCCGTTGTTCTGCTAAATCTTATCGATTCACATATTCGCGAACAGTCTGTTCGTCAACTTGGGCAAGCGCTTTCTTATCGACATGTTCGAAATGTAAACCGATATCATTAGGCAACGCGAAGATGTTGCCATAAGCATGAGTCAGCAAATACATATAGTTGGCCGGCACAGGGTACTGCCCCCCTTCGAAAGTTTGAACATCCAGCGGACAGAACTCGTCAAGACTACTTATCCATTCAAAACCGCTTGGATGGTCCATATTGTCATACGCGCGGACAATGCCTGCCGCTGCTTCATGCGAACAGACCACGCCGTCCCTGCGCATTCTGTCAAGCTGCGTATCGAAAGCATCCGCAATATGCTTCCCAGCCACTGATTCCGTTGGAATATAAACGTTTCTGTCCCAGGCTTCACGGACAACCATATCCGCTTCGGCTGTTTCAATCGCGGCTTTCCGGTATTCCTGAACTTTTAAGAAAGTGTCGTGGTTCGGCGAAGATACCCAATCGAAGGGGAACAAATCAATGAACCCTGGAATTCTTGTGTCTCGAGGAGCGAATCGAATCTGCCTGCAATGGACGATACGATCCCAGATTACGGTGATCTTGTACTTTGAATTATTAGTAAGCACTTCCTGAAGACGAGTCAGATCATCACGCATGATGCCCAAATCAAGGTCATCATCCCAAGGAATGAACCCATGATGTCTCACCGCACCGAGCAGCGTACCTCCGACAAGCCAATACTGATTTATTCCATTTTGCCGGCAAATCTCCGCAAAATCGCATAGCATTCGGTTTAAAGCGGATTGCAGAAGCCTAAGATCCCCCTCCGCCTTGGGCAAATTGAGGAAAAACCTTTTTCGTGTTTCCAAATCGGTCTCCCCGGGATCACGATACTGCGCCCAAAAACGGATGTCTTCTTTGGATCTTTCTGCAATTTGAGCACGCTGAACCTCATGAACAACCCTGCAGGATTCCTCGCCGATTTCATGCATCCAGTCACGAATTTCAAATAAAACCGATTCTTGTGCCTTCAAACTATCACGCAACTGGGCATTCTCATGTTCCAAGGAATCGATTCGGCCCATCAACTTTTGCATAGACCGCTCCGACGGCCAGAACAGCCTTTCACGCAGTCGTCTTGCCAGAGATGTCATAATCCCGTTCCTCTTCTACGATGGAAACCAGTAACAAAGCAAAATAATACCGCATACGCCCCTTGTGAGCGCATGCGGCTTAGAATCCTAGATGGTTTTGATTTACTCCATCTTGAGGTAGTTCTTCCAATACTCCAAAGACGTCAACTCCGAACGCGCCTCAGCGTATTCCTTTCGAATGCGTTCGATGTTCGCCTTGTAGTATTTTAGATCCCGAGCATAGCGCTTCTTGATCTGCTGGTAGCGCTTCACGTCCTTGGCACGAATCGTGCCCTTGCGGTTGTACCAATCCAAAACCACCAGCTTGTGCTTGCCACGAATCGCACCGGCAGGATACAGCCATCCCTGCAACGGAATCACCGCATATCCAGTACCGTCCTTCTTGATATAACGCTGATTGTTATCAGTAATCAGGTCTTCCAGACGTTCAGGCAAGCTGCGTGGCTTGTCCCCTTCAATAAGCTGCCTGTCGATTTCTTTGATATCAAAGCCCGCAAGTTCAGGATCTTGATTAGCCTGAGCCTGAAGTGTAGCGAAATCAACGAGCTGCTCCTTGTTGCGGTTTGCAGCCATGAAGCTTTGTTCAGCCTGTCCCGGCTTCTTGATGAAGGATGGGCCTTTCAGGAAATCTTCGAATGCGTCCAGGCACAGCTCCGCATTTGCATAACCGAATTTCTTCAGTTCGAGGCGAATATTATTATGCAGCTCACGCATAAAGTCAGCACCAGGAGCCATTCCACATGTTGCTTGAGCAATCATGGTGTTACGCGTGGTCTGGTACCGTTCCACAGCAGCGTTATAACGCTCGAAGAATGACATATGCCATACGCAAAGGCTATTCATGGTAATAAAGCCAGTCTTGCAACGAATGCCATATTCAGCATCGTCGCAACGGACAAACACCGGCAAAGGCAGTCCATTCTTTTCGATTACGGAAATCGGAATGCAGCAGTACCACCAAGCGGCGTACATGTTGTTTCGCTGCCACTTGGTAGGCGTGTACATCTCGTTATAGATGAGGTCTTCGAACAGCGTCAAACGCAGCGGCGGCTTACAGCCAGCGAAGGTGCCTTGCTGGGTCATATTGCCGATATCTTCCCACTGGTCTTCGCCGATTTCATAATTGAGCATAGCGCCGCTAATCATGTCCTCACGATGCTCAGGCTTGAGGATGCGTAGCAGATTATAGGTACGCTTGATGCTCTCCGGAGAAACAGCAACGTCATCGTCCATAAGAAGGATATTCGTGGCCTTCGGATTCTGCTCCATAGCAGTGATCATGCCACGGGTGAAACCACCGGCACCACCGACATTATCGTTCGGAATAACCTGGATGCGATCTCCGCTCAGTTTTTCCGCATCCAAAGTCCGGCCATTATCCATCACATACATGTGGAAATGGTCTGCAATGGAATCATTGGAACCGATAATCTGGTTCTTGACTAAATCAATGTTGCGTTCAATGAACGCTTCCTTCTTGAAAGTAGTGGTGGACAGAACCAACTCAACATCGTTCAGCTCGCCATCAACGTCAAGCTCGTAATAGCTGTTCCTAATGGAGACAGTTCCTTCGGTCTTTATGATGAAGCCGACGATTACCATGTCGTCAGTGACGGTCAAAGGCAAATCAACAGTCTGCCAATTGGTAGACGCTTCCAGCTTCTTAGAAGCTCCTTCAACCGGAATAGGATCATGCGCGAAGGCATCGCCCATAGTCTGCAGCACTTCGCAAGCGGCACCCTTAAGCTCAAGATGCAGAGTAAATCCCGTCGCACGGGTATAGCGCTTCAGTTTCATGACCGACAAAGAATTGAAATAAGTACTGAAATCGAACGTTCCAGCGTCATACATTTTCCATTCGTGGATCAACTTGTCGAAGACGACAGGCTGATTGGAACGGCAGTACAAAGCTGGGTATGCAACGGAGCGAGGATTCGTCTCCAACAAGATGTTCGCAAATTTCATCGAAGTCATGATTTCTAGACTACATTCAGCCCTTGAAGAGAAACATAAAAAGCCTCATTCCTCCGGCGAAAACGCACGTTTAATTCACGGTACCAGATTGACTTAATTGATGTCGCTTTGCCAATTGTGGGTAGAACCACTCATTGATTACCGGGACATAGTAGAGCAAAACAGCACCGGCAAGATCGATTGGCAGCCGGATGATGAAGCTCAATAAGACCAATGGAATCTGCGGAAAGAAGGCCCGTAGCGTTCCAAAATACGTCTGCAAAGACGGCAACAGCATATCATCCTCAACGAGATGCACACACAAGATAGCCAAACTCGCTTGCCCGATTTTGCTGAACATTTTTCCTAACGCTGTGACCTGATCAAACAGTTGAGAGATTCCGATGGTGCATAGAGTGCCTGCAATGCTGCCAACCGCAGCCAGAATCGGACGCGAACCGTAATTATTCATAGCCATGCTCATACCACCGAAGAAAGCAATGTCAGCTATCCAAATCAATAAAGCAATAATCCAGATATAAGGTGCATGCTTCACGAAATCAAGCACATCATATTTTTTAGCAAGATAGCCAAGATAAAGAAACGCGACTGCGCACATTCCCGCTTGAATGCTCCATGGCAACCACACATAGCGAGACGAACTATAACCGACAAGGAAACAAGCAATCACCCAAATGAAGGTATAAGGAAGTTTCGCAAAAAAATGCAGTAAAAGACGCGCCCAGAATAATGCCAACAGGAACCAAATCGCACCAATTCGAAAATCCACTGGCCATAACGTCAAATCGGAAACGTCTCCACTTCCATATAATGCAGCCATGCTCCATTGACGCAAAGCGAGTACACGGCTCTCATGGTTTAACGTTGCCACACAAGTCACGCCAATAAGGACGCACAAAGCAGTCACAGCATATGTGCATAGCAGTTGCTTCGATTCCTTCGCCCATCGAAACTTACGTTCCGGATGCATAAAGTAACCGGACAGAATGAAGAAAAGTGGCATGTGAAAGGAAAAACAGATTGACACAATAATTTGCGCCGTTCTGTGGGGCATAAAAAGATTAGCCTCGATTGCGCTATGGCCAAGAATAACTGCCAATATCGCTATGCCCTTGGCAATGTCGAAGAATCTAATGCGCTTCATGAATTTATTCAGTCTCCCATTCCACAGGTTCTCTCCGCCACTTGCCGGATTCACAAGCCCAGCAATTGTTCCAAGGATCGGCGCAGCACGACTTGCCCTATACGATTTGGATGAATGCCGTCTGTATACAATGCATGTTGAGGCATTCCCGTTGAGCGTCCTACCGTGCGGAATGCCGCATATGCCGAAGCGAACCACCAACCATGCTGCCGGCAGAGGGATTGCAACACGTTATTTTCTTGTTCCATAGTGAGTGGTCTAGGATCTGACAAAGTATCAATACCAGCAATCACGTACACGTTGCTAGATCCGTATCTTGCAGAAACTCGGTTGAGATACCGCTCAGCGGTTCGTGCGAAATCATTGCTGTTTGAGAGTCTCAGCCGATCATTCGTACCGAGCAAAACAATAGCAGCATCTTCATGTCCAAGAGTTTGATCTCCGATGGAATCATATGCGGAATAGGAACCTTTTCCAGGAGCACTGGCATTAGTCACGCTCACCCCTCGCGCTTTCAAATCTCTTATCAAACCATTCACTGCGGAATCTGTCTGATGAGACGGTTCAAAATAAACATTCCCTTCAAGACGAAATAGCTCACGCGACGTGCAAGGATATGGGTTCGCAGCGCCCACACCAGCAGCGATACTATCGCCAAGAATACGAACAGAATGGTATTTCCCCAATCGAATGTTCTTTCCGAAATCCCCCGCAACGGATGGAACATAATCGCTCGGCAGAGAAGCCGAGCGTCGCATATCCAGAGCGCCCGTACGGTTGTTAAAGTAATAGGTGGCGCCATTCACGTTCTGACGGCCATAGAGCATCTTGCCGCTAGGCCAGTTGTAGCATACTGTCTTTCCAGAAAATCTCTGCCATCCGTACTGCACCGCACCGGTATGTAGGTCCAATAAATACCATGCGCCGTCAATAGGCTGTTCACCGTACAGCATCCAGCCCATTCGACGATCATAGAACACCCATTTTTGAGATTCCGGCAAATAGACGAAGCCGTATCTCACCGCACCGGTTGAACCATCAAAGTCATACCAATGGTTGTTTATATACTGTTCTCCATACATCATCTGGCCGGAGAAACGATCGTAATAAACCCATTTATGCTGGGATGAATTGTAATAGAAGCCATGCGTCATAGCTCCAGTGCATTCATCAAAGTGGTACCAGCCAGTATGAGATCGGTCGTAATTCACAAAACGCTCGCCATACTGCATCTTTCCTGACGTTAAATCGTAATAAACCCATTTACCGCCATTGGACGAGACAAAAGTCATGCCTTTCGCCATCGCTCCAGTGTTTTTATCAAAGTAATACCAGCCTCCATACCGATAATCCTCGCCTTTAACCATATGTCCAGCAGCATTGTATCGAACCCATTTCCCACCGTTGGAACGAAGATAGACGTCTTTATTCCGAGCGACAGATCCATCTTCATCTATCCAATACCAGTTTTTTTCTTTCGCATCATATATTTCCTGGGAACGTACTTGCTGTCCATTCTCGTAGTAATGTTCCTTGTTCGAATCCCAGCCGTTGTCAGGATGAGATGGAGCAGTCTCAACAGACGAGGTATTCAAAGCATCCGCATGTTCTTCAGCATGCGCGTAGGGTATGTAGAAGCATGCATTCAACACGAAAAAAGCAAGCGAACCGAAAAGAACGGATAGTGCGATCTTTTTCGCATAAACCCATTTATTCCTCGCTATGGAATTCATCGAAAAATATTTTCTATCCATATCAATCTCGATTCAGGCGATTTTCTTTTTTATACTGCTTATTAAATCAGCAATATTCTGAATGCCATAAGCTGCTACTGGGAACAACAATAAGAAGAAGGGTAGCGTGTAGATACTTTTTGCTTCCCAGAAAAGATAGCAGAGGAATCCGCCAATGAAAGAGGCGCACAGCAGAACTCTCGTAAAGACTTGAGATGAATCAGCGCCAAGAGACCGTTCCTTCATTAAGGAATGCACGAGACCGATTACCCCAATAATTGCCAGAAAATAGACAACAGTCTGAGCAACATTTTCAAATCGAAGCAGTACATCCGCGCCTTTCCCCAGCAAAAGGAATGAGCCTAATCCTGAGAAATGGTTCGCGGATTCACCTAACTCTGAATACAACGACGTCATAAAAGAGGGCTCCGCCCACTCTGACGCAAGTTTATTGGTAAAAAAATTTAACCCATCACTAGGATTGCCCGCAAAAAACGCCAGACGATTCCGAACAAAATCATTGGATATCTGAGATTGCAGGGCATAATCGTTCCCCGTACGTTCAAAAGCGTCTATAGCAAATCGGCTCCACCATCCAGCAGGCATATTATCCGGTTGTCCCAAGCCAATAGCAATCCAAGAAGACATCGGCATCCCTTTACCGAACTTCTGCCCGGTCCAAGTCTGAACCACATATACGGGAAGTTTTGAAACAAAGAACGCAGCCACTGCGGAAAGAAAAGAAACCACCAACTGCCAAACACGACGGTTATGCCAAACTGCAAAGATGACTGCCACAAGGGCCGCAAGCACAAGAATCTGGTACGTCGATTTGAAAACAATTCCAATTCCGCAAATGAGGAATCCGCCAACAATTGCAAGGCTGCTAGCCCAAACTTTCTGCAGCCGGAAGCCTTCTGCAATCATCCAAGTGCCGCATACCGTGAAGAAGAAGCCAACCGCATTAGGATAGACGAACGTAGCGAACATCAGCAAAGGGACACTAGTCGCGACTATGACGGTGAAGGCCCCATGTCCTTTCTCATTCAAACCGATCAAACTGCCGAATCGCCATAGCACTGCCACCAAAGCAGTAACCGCCACAGCACTCACGATTTGAAAAGCAAGAATGTTATCCAATCCAAAAACCGCAAAAACCAGAAAGTACCACAACATTGGGCCGCTTTGGAATGGATAGTAGGAGAAATAGGTATATGCGCTCGGAATACCTCGCGCGCCGCATTCTAGACGGATGCTGCCCTTCGGACAAAAATCCGCACCGAACTGGTTAATGTTACCATTAAGCAGAATATCGGCTGCGTCCATCAAGCTCCGTGAATCCGGGTATGTGTAAGTCACCAGATTCAATGACATCAACCAAATGATCTGCATTGCAGCCACATATATCAAAAGAATGGCAAGAACCCATTGCTGCGGGAGCTTCGAAAAGCCAATCGCAAGCAAGATCATCATGCCAAGCAGTATGATTGTTCCCAATCCGAACGCAACCGATGGCATCCCAAAATGGTAATCAACTTGCTCAGTAATACTGCCAAGCTGCGGACTGTTTCTCTTAAAAGTGACGGTGAAAAAGACTGACAGCATAAGCAGTATCGTCACAATGGCGATTTGCATTCCCAAAGCGACTGTGACCAGCCATCTCGGAAGCACTTGCTTAATGAACAGCTGTTTTTGAGCTACAGCACTTTTATTCACTTGGTTCTAATCCCATCTTCTTCAGAAAGAAATTCCTATCGCTCAGATCGTCGTTTCAATGATATAGCGCGGTCGAGCTTTGACCTCCATGTAGATTTTCGCGATATATTCGCCTGTAATTCCAAGAGCTAGCAGAATAAAACCACCCAAAATCCACAAAGAGAACATAATGGAGCCCCAGCCGGCAACCGCATGCCCAGAGAAAACAGAAACAAGGGTATAAATCAACATGATGATTCCGATAAACACAGAGAACAGCCCGATGCCGGTAATCATGCTCAAAGGCTTTGTCGAAAATGATGTCACGCCCTCTACAGCGAAAGAAACCATTTTCTTCAAAGGATATTTCGATTCCCCAGCAACTCGAGTTCCGCGCTTGTAATACACCTTCGCCGTTTTAAAACCAAGTGAAGGAACCAATCCTCGAAGGAACAGATTGGACTCCTTATATTGAGATAAAGCCGTCAATGCAGTACGACTCATCAAACGATAATCAGCATGATCCGGCACGGTTTCCGTACCAAGCCACTTCATCAAAGAGTAGAAGGCATGGGCCGTTCCGCGCTTGAATGCAGTATCAGTATCGCGATTATCACGCACACCGTATACGATTTCAGCTCCCTGACGATATTCCTGAACCATGCCATCAACAGCATTGGGATCGTCTTGCAAATCAGCATCCATGGAAACAACAGCGTCGACATTCATGCTCAATACCTGCATTAAGCCAGCAAAAAGAGCATTCTGATGACCTCTATTGTGAGCCAGCTTCACGCCACGAAATAAGGAGGGATCCTTCTCATGCAGCGATGCAATCACATCCCAAGTCTTGTCGCGGGACCCATCATCGACAAAAATAACGAAGCTATCTCGCGCAACAGCCTGCGAATCCTCAAGCTGAATCATCTTTTTCTTCAAAACGTCCGCAGTTACGTGCAATGCGGCTTCTTCGTTAAAACAAGGAATCACAAAAGCCAGTGTCGGTTCACGTCTCATCTGAACTCCACGCCCGTTCGCTTCCATATCATGAGTCATGTCTAACAGTGTATGTCATGCTATCAACGCAATAGTCAAACGCTGTCCGCAACTTCGTCATGCACCTTCAAATGTTTCCTTGTACATCGGCACCACCACGCCTCTAGCCACACGCCAAAAACATCAACTCCTCTTGTAAATGAACGACTTGTAAAACAAACTTTTTTGTCATAGCAACAGCTATAATTATCCCCCGAATAATGAGAGGGAAAGGGGAATAATGCTTCAACGGAGAAAAAATCTAATCAGTTTTCTAGCCATTACAGTACTGCAGGGAATTACCTACCCGGCAATCGCGCTGGGCAGCGAATCCAACGCAATGCAAGTATCTTCCAATAGTCAAACTGCCGAACCGAATCAGAATTCAAATAGTATCCAAGGAGGTGATTCCAATACAATCACTTCAGACGCTGATGATGCCTCGCAATTTTCTGATTCGGCATCCGAATCAACACAACCGAACAGTGTAATTCACTCCAGCCGACAGAACAGGAATGACGACAGACCCGATTCTTCCGAACCGGACAAGAATAACGACAGCACCAGTCCTAACGAACCAACTAAACCAGACAAACCTGAAAACGGTTGGGATCAGAATAAAGAGCACTACTACGAAAACGGCACTATGGCCGTCAGCAAGGACGTATTCATTTCAAGTTCTCCCAACAACCGCAAAGACGGCATCTGGGTTCGTTTTGACGAAAACGGTAATTTAGTCAAAGGAGAAGATCACCGCAATGGCGGCTGGTACTACTTTGACGAAGAGACAGGTGCCATGGCCAAGGGAATTAAACACATATCCTCCAACAATGGTAAATGGGTGTACTACGACGTGGTCACCGGCAAAATGGCGCACGGCGAAGCCCATCTCAACTACGACAAAGAACATACTGGCTGGTATTATTTCGACCAAAATACTGGCAAAATGGCGCATGATTTCGTCTACCTTCGCCAACATGACAAATGGGTATACTACGACAAAATAACAGGCAAGATGCAGTACGGCGAGCACTACATTAATGATGGGTGGTACTACATGAAACCTGTCACAGGAGCCTTGGCCAAGGGCAGAACATGGCTGGACGCCGGTAAGAAATGGGTATATTACGACAAAACCAGTAGTCGCATGATTCATGGTGGAGCCATTCTTGACGGGCATCATTATTTCTTCGATCCCCACACAGGAGCCCAATACAACAAACAACAAATCATCGATAGACTGACTTCTCAAGCACGCGCGCTCTTAAATCAGCATCCTGATTGTCCAGGTGTGCTCGCTGCAAATGGAGGACTCATTTGCCCATTCGGACCATGTATGGCTTTTGTCTGGTACATATTCCATTCTGCCGGTTTAGACATTTTCCTCTGCGACGGAGCTAAAACCGGCTGGCCACACCATAACTACGATTGGTACAGATCCCGTGGGCGTGTCAGTCATACACCACATGTTGGAGATATCGCTTTCTGGAAGTTCGGAGATGCTTGGGCTCATGACTATGACGCCAGCCATGCAGGTGTCGTAGTCGAAGTGAATGGAAGAAATGTAATAATTATCGACGCAGCTTATGGAGATATTGGCATTCGTTCGGCTTACAACGGAGCAAACTATGCTCACCCATATTACGACGAGTAGCCATTTAAACCTGTATAGAAACAGTTTATAAGGAGTCCATATGAAATACGGTGTCCGCGCATGTGCATTAGCAATGTTGGTCATATTGCAAGCCTGTTCTTTAACAGCATGTTCTGGACAGAATAACAATGTTGCGCGGACACCATTTCCCCAAAAGTCCCCTGCATCATCTATTTCTAACGATTTTTCCAAAGTCATTCCTGACAAAAAATTCGCCGCATGCTTAGTCTCCGTACTCAACGCATCCAATAAGGGTTTTCCCTCAGTAAAAGCCTCTAAAATTAAGAACCTGTCGTTTACTGAATACACAACCAAATATCAAAATTGCAGTACGAATAATCTGCAAAAAATCACTTCAGTCGAAGGACTGCAGCATTTTACCGGATTGATCTCACTGGATTTGAGCGAGTTCAAATCTCTAAAAGAACTACCACAGATTGAATCCATGACCTCTCTAACCCAAATTAATTTGCAAGGCACTAAGATTTCCGATATTTCAGCTCTAGCGCATCTCAGTACCTTGCAGAATATCGCGCTTTCCGATAAATCATGCAATTTGACGCCGCTTTCCAGACTATCTCCTATTACGATTAGCGCGCAATGTCCCACCGTAGATTTGTCCCCTCTTGATGGCAAGAAAATCCAAATTTACGTTTCCGAATCAATCAGTGAATCCAAAGCACGAAAATCAGCCATGACAGGCAACACCGTCGCCATTATGAAAGCGGCTGGAAAATTCACCATTTTCCAGCCGAATCAATCAGGTAACATAACCGAATCTGAAATGTAAGTCACTAATCAACCTCGGCCTGTGACGTTATCGAAATAATGCCATGCTTGCCATTGTGGAACCCACGTGTTTCCGTGAGCCATAGCTCCCGTAACTGGATCGAAGTAGTACCATGAACCATTCTGTTTCTGCAAACCTTTTACCATTTTGCCGGTTTTTCGATCATAGCGGACCCATTTACCGCCATTCGAACGTATAAAAACATCGCCTACGCGTCTAGCGCCAGTAACTGCGTCAAACATGTACCATCCAGCGCGCTCATCATCATAGCCAAGATAAACTTCGCCATAAATCATCTTGCCAGTAGTCTCATCGTAATAGACATATTTGTCCTCATCGGACAAATATGTCATTCCTTTACTCATCGCACCGGTCGTAAAATCAAAATTGTACCAAGCTCCATACCTGAAATCCTCACCTTTAACCATCCGGCCGTTCGAATCATAGCGAACCCACTTACCGCCATTCGAACGCAAATACACATCTTTGTTCTGAGCCATAACGCCATTTGCATCTATCCAATACCAAGCATCTGTCGATGGGTCATATATCTCTTTTCCTTGAGCATATGAGCCATCCTTCTCCTGCCAATACTGGCGACCGTCCTTGTACACCCATTTTCCCGATGCGACGTTGGTCGCTTTATTACCAAAAGCATTCATATCCACGGAACCGCTGATGCCGTTGATATGGCCGGAACTGGTGTATTGCCAGCCACGGTCGTTGGTACCGAATGAGGGGAACTCCATTTGAGCACCATACTGCGCCACCCAACGGGTCTTTGCGTAGATGTTCGAATTGTTCAACGGGCCTTGCAGGTAGCTCGTATACGAATACACACCGAGATTCTTGTATCCGGCGGACTGCAGTGCGCCATACCAGGCGTCGGCCATACCGCTATAAACATTCGGATTGGTCGGCGGGGTATGACCAGCCCACGTCCACTTCTCCAGGTCATAATACACAGGGTATTTCAGATCGTTCGGGCTCACGCCCATCTGGCGGAGTTTGGCAGCCACATCATTGCCTTCCGCACGTGCGCAGTTCGCATCGTATGCATACGAATACCAGTAGATGCCAAAAGGAATACCAAGACGTTTGCATTCGTTGATGTTACGTTGCGCTTTGGCATCGGCATAGTTGCCCCAGCCATAGCCCAAACGAATGATTGCGCCTTCCACGCCGTCGGCTTTCGCCTTGGCCCAATCGACGTCACCCTGCCATGAGGAAACATCAATCACGCCCTTGGCCTGTTGAACGAACAGGTTGTTCCTATAATCGAAAAACGCCTTTGTCCCGTTGTAGGTTCCCCAGTGTGCTCCGTATTCGTTGCTCTCGAATTTAGTGAGCCGGACAGTCGAGCCACCCTTCAAGGACGACTGCTCCGCAGACTGTTTCACAGGTTGTTCCACAGCATCTTTCACATCCGAGGCACTCACCGGAATGAATGATTCGCCATCCGTTTTGGCCAGTGGATCAGGTTGCTGCGATTGCGTGCCGACCAGCTGAGCGTCCGTCACGGTTTCGCCGGTCTCAATGTTCTGTACATCACCTTCCGGCGTAACCGCAAGGTTCTCCGAAACCACAGTGGAATCGTCCGAAATGTTTTCGCTTACCGTTTCCGGCAGCGTCGCGTTCGGATTGTCCGGCATGCTGTTTGACGAATTCTGCACATCATCCACAGTTGCGGCAAAAGAACTTGGCGCATCCTCAATCGCAATATCCTGCATGGCGTAAGCCGGCACCACGGCAACGGAAACCGTCATTGCAACCACGGAAGCGGTGGTCGCAATCTTCATCAAGCTTTTCGGCGATATCATCGTCAGCCTCTCTCACAAAACGCATTTCACGCGTTGACGCAATTGCACACGCAAAACTTAAGTGTATTCTGAGATGTCCCCACTTAAAATAAAGCAGCTGGATTCCGGACCAAACTTCACATTTACCGAATATGCCACAACATGAAGTGCTGGCATTCGGAAGTGGAACGGGTAACATACCTTATGTATTGTCATTTGGGAATAGAGGACCTTGTCGGACCACCTCCAATAGACAACATCAGAACGGTATCGCGGACTCCTGGAGGGAAGCATGGCACGGCACGAAAGGCAGCCAAATAAAGCTGACAGTCAAGCAAGTAACGTCCGCAAGCCCCGGACTTTCAGCAGTACCGCGACCGTCGGGACCAGCAAATCCAACAATTCCGTCAATGCCACCAATCGTGACGAAAAGCTTAGAACAAAAGCACCGGGGACTTCCTACCGAACGGCTCCCGAAGATCCATTCCAAATCGCCATATCGCAAGGCGTGCAAGATGGCGACACTTGGGTGCATAACCATGTCAAGAACTTGATTCGCCGTTCCATCATCGTAGCCGTTATCGTCGTTGCGGTATGCATTGTGGTCTTCGGCGTCATGGGCGTGAGAACATCGCAGAAAATGCGCGAACTGAATGCCATTAACGACTGCAGAGACGCGGTTGCCGCCATGAACGCTTCATATTCCAAGGATTTCCAGCTCAAGGGAAAGATTGTCGACGCATTTTCCAGCATGGATTCCTCATATGATCTGGAAAAGCTCAGCACCTTGTATCAGGAAGAAGTCAAATCGCCGAAGGCGCTTGACTGCAAAGCCGACCCGTCCGGGACCACCAGCAAAGCCAACACCGAACGAGCCGCATATGACAAACAGGCCAGAACCTTCGAGCGGGCGTTGACAAAGAACAAGGCAAATCAGAATTGAATACGAAACGATTGGCAAGAACGGCACTTGCCGTTATCGTAACCGTAGGAATAGTCGTTGCCATCATCGTCGGGTGCGGCCCCAAATGGGGCAACGGAACGGCAACCGGTAAAACCGGATCGCAATCCACCGCCACCGCCCATACTGCGGCCACTGTTGATGTGCAACTGCCCTCATACTACATGGACAATATGGTGTTCCAGCGCGATCAGCCAATCGTAGTCAAAGGCAACGTCAGCTCCACGGAAAGCAACCCCATCGACGTTTCGAAACTGTCAGCGACACTTACGCAAGGCAAAACCTCCGAGAGCGTCAAGGCAAAGGCAGCGAAAAACGGCAGTTTCACCTGCACGCTGAGCGCGCAAAAGGCAAGTCTCAATCCGTATTCGCTGCAAGTGCAGTACGCCGGCAAAACCGTGCTGAAACTGGCCAAAGTGTATGTGGGAGACGTCTTCGTAGCCGCTGGCCAGTCGAATATGGAACTCAACTATGTGCAGTATTACGAAAACGCTACTTACAATTTTGGCAATGGACTAATCACGACAGGCGATTTGCCGAAACCGCTCGTAGATGACAACGTGAAATTTGTCATCGCAAATCATGATGTTGAAGACACTGATTTTCCACTGTCCGCTGTTAATCAGAGCGCCGATGCATGGCTGACTGCAGATTCCACGAATTCACTGCACCTCAGCTATCTGGCTCAGCAATTCGCCATGCAGTTGCGCGCCAAGCACCCCAATGTGCCGATTGGCATCATCCAGACCGCGTGGGGTGGCACGCCTATTCGCCGGCATGTACAAGGCGTCGATATTTATGCGAACCATATCGCGCCGTTGAAGGGATTCCATGTGGCGGGCGTGCTGTGGTATCAAGGTTGCGATGACGCCAATAATTACGGAACTGCTTTGCAATACGAATCGCAAATGACCACGCTCATCAACCAGTACCGTAACGTGTTCGGACGCAAGGACCTGCCGTTCCTGTACGTACAGCTCGCGCGCTGGCCAAACTACCAGTACACGCAAAACGTGCGAGAAGCGCAACGGACTACGCTCGGCAACACCAACCTGCACGATTCGTCGAATGTGGCGATGACGGTTTCCCTTGACACAGACAAGGGCACATCCGCGCTAATCCATCCGCTCGGCAAAGATATTCTCGGGGCGCGCATGGCCGCGCAATATCTCGCCATGGAAGACGGCACCACCGTACCCAACGGACCGCTTATCGAACATGCCCGGCACACTGCGAACGGCGCAATCGCCTTGTCTTTCCGGAACGGCACCGCAAGCAGGCTGAAAGCCATGCAGCCGAACTATTCGAAAACCGCGAGCGCAATCGCACCAAACTATAAGAGCGCTCCGAAAGCGACCCCGTTAAGCGGTATCAGCAATATCGCCGCTCCCACCACTACGGCATTGCAGGGGTTTGAGGTCGCCAATTATTCCGGTCAATGGCAGGCGGTCAATGCCACTATCAGGGGCAATCAGGTGTTGCTCACCGCAGCCGATGGTTCAATACTGAACGATCTCAACGCCATGAGCCAGGTGCGTTACCTGTTCAGCGGCAATCCGAAGTGCGCGAGCATGCTGTACAACGACTTTAATCTGCCGGCTAGCCCATTCATCACTATTGTTGAGTGATCTTTGTTGGGGGCCGCCGCTAGATAAACCAATACGGGCGGGATAAGTACGGGCGGTCTGAGCCGTTGCTGGGCCTGCTTGGTCATGTTTTGAGCAGGCTGTTCCGGCTTCTGGTTTCCCGCTTAAACTATGAAGACTGTTGCAGCATCACAGAAACTAGACAAATGTCATTTTTCCACCGGTTTATTTAGGCACATTCCCCTCCTACTATGGCATACGGAACGAACGCGAGCGCACAATCACAGATCGAATGCAAACGTGCGCAGGAGAGGAATCACCATGAGGAATCGTATTGCAGCAGCTGCAGCGGCGGGAATATTAACCATCGGCATGGCCGTCCTGCCTTCCGCGGCTTCGGCCAGTGAAGTCGCACCGTCTACGGACGGATTGGCCGGCAGCACCGCCATCAGCGGGCAGATCGACCAGGATATGGCCGTGTGCACCGATCAGGCGTGCGAGGCCGTGCAGCACTTGAACAAGACGAATCAGCAGATCAAGTCGGATATGGAAACCGCCAAGCAGCACGCCGAGCAGCTGCATCAGAACGCGCACGAGGACGCCGACGCGCTTCGCCAGTACGGCGAGCAGGCCTGGAAGAACTACCAGGAGGACCGCGAGGATATAAAGAATGCGATTGACGGCGCGGTCAAGCGCGGTCAGGAGCGTCACGACGCTCTGCATCAGGATATGCAGGACACGCAGGCCCACCTCAACCAGATGCATGCCAATATGAAGGAGACCCACGACGAACTCAAGACGAGGCATGACGCGTTTGCGGCGAGCAGCCACCAGTGGCATCAGTCGTTCATCGCGGCGCTGAAGGACGCGAACTCCAAGACGGGTCAGCAGGGCGGCTCATCCGTTGCTACCGGCACGCATGGCATCACGGCTGGAACGAATGCCGGTACGACCGTTACTGGAGTCAACGGCACCACTGGCACTGTGCACACGGCTGCCGACACTGGCGCGAATGGTGCTGCAACTGGATCCGTCACAGCTTCCGGCAATCAAACCGCCGCGTCCACCGGCGCGCTGACCAAGTCGGAATATGGACAGCTTGCACAAACCGGCATCGGCATTTCCCTTGCCTGCGCAGCCATTCTGCTGCTTGCCGGCCTTGCCTACGCCATGAAGACGTTCGTGCAGTATAAGCGCGAAACCAGCGAAGACTGAGCCGGCTCGCTGCCGGACAGCGTTTGCTTCATCGACTCATGAAAAACGGTCTCGAATATATCGGGACCGTTTTTTCATGCGCGTTTTTCGTATGTGCTTTTCATCTGCTATACGCATTGTTGCGATTCAATTGGAATGACGTAGTACAGCGACGTACAATGCAGCGCGAAGCGCGCGTACCGTGCGTGAACCGCGTGTATGTCCAGTATTCCCACTGATTTGTTACGTTGGCCGTTCTGATCAGTCCACCGGTCAATTCGCATAATGGGGAGCACTGCTGGCGATTCGCGGCGACGGCGTATCGCCATTCCCCGCCGTCCGTCCGGTACTACCCGCGCTCCCCACATCGCCGGCCTTTTCAGCATTGCCGATGTTGGTTCTACGCAACGACCCCGCGGCCAACGAGCGGATGGATCGCCTGCGCTGCGCCTGTTCCGTCTGCGAAGCGGACTGAATTGCGGGAAAAGCGCCCGTTACAGGACGAATACGACCGGTTGCGGTCGGAATAAAGCTTGGTGGCAAAACCTGCGTTGTGATGGCGCTTATGGATGCCATCTGCGGCTGCTGCGTATTATCAGGACCATCCGCAGCGTCTTTTTCTTTCACGGTTTGCGATTCTTCCGCACGATTCGCGTCATCATTCGCATCCTCGCCCGTTTGCAAGGCAGACCCAGCTTCGCTCTGCTTTTCTTGTTTTTCCTGCTTTTCCTGCGGAGCGGCCTGCACATCACTCTGCAATACGATTGGCGATGAATTCGAACGGCGTCGGGCAAGCGCCGCCAGAGAGTCACGAGTATCAGCATCGCGTTGGTCAGTCTGCTGGCTGCCGGCAGCCGTCTTGTCAACCATCGTCGTGCTTCTTTCTCTCAACGTCACGATTTCGAGCGTAACGTAGCGCAGCGCAAAAGTGCGCGTAAAACGACGATGTACGCAACTCCCCCACCGAATCGCAATCAAATATCGACATATGAGGGCAAACAATCCCATTATTGAGACCACAGACTGGCACCAATAAGCCACAGCATGACAATCAGGGACTTTCCTGGATGCCGGCCCGTACACGCGAGACTTGCGATACGGGACGATTCAAAAAACCGAGGCCAACGAAAGAAGCATTCGGAGGGAACCTGGAGGGAACCGACAATCGGAAGGAACCAAAGCAAAACCCCGGAAACCGAATGATTTCAACGGTTTCCGGGGTTCCAATCCGAGCGGAGAATACGAGATTCGAACTCGTGAGGCTGTTACACCAACACGCTTTCCAAGCGTGCGCCATAGACCACTAGGCGAATCCTCCATGCACTGCAGTGCTTGCTAGAAGCAAGCTCCGTAGGCAACTCGAATAAGCTACCACAGCTTTCGGATAAATGCACATTCAGTGCCGGCTGCGGCGTGTCGCTTTGTGGACAAGGATCACCAATGAGTGCCTGCGCTGATGTGCAGGTCGTTCGTACGGCGTGTGCAACAGGTGATCTCACCGGGGGTGAACCAGTGCAAATCAAGGCGACTCAAGGCAAGTCAGCAAACCCGAGGCAAACCAGAATGAACATGCGCATGCCATCGCGTGAATTATTGCCAGCCTCTTGCCGTGATGCAACATAGTGGTTTTAGGCTATGAACCTTGGTGAAACAGTTGGTCATGCAATATGAGGGATGGGGAGTGGCCAGTCGCGGGGAGTTCATAATTCGGGAAGTCTCCCATCTGTGAGCGGGACAATATCGAATATTGAGACAATCTGCGGTAATAATTGATCGAAAAACAGTGCCTAATACCTCTTAAATCCTAAAAAATCAAGACTGTTCCTCAAAAAAGTTTTTCTTTATATTGAGTAGTTGGTTTTTGATTACTTAGCTGCGCAGAGAGAGGAATAGGCATGGTTCGTCGCGCCCAGGCTGCTCTTCGGTCCGTTGAACACACCAGCGTGAGGCAGCTGCGAGTCCTGGCTGCGATTGTATTTCTGTTCGCCATGGTCATCGCCACTGTGGCTCCTGCAGTTACGGCTCCGATGGCCTTCGCCGACAGCAGCACCAGCTCGTCCAGCGTTGACTACGCCACCTGGGCCGAAGTCTCCAAGGCGATGGACAAGCAGCTGAACAGCGGTCTTAAGACGTACAAGGATGGCAACACCGCTGGCGCCACCTCCGATTTCATGGGCGCGTACAACAAGATTTACGTGGCCTCCAACTTCACCGCGGTCGTGCACGACACCATTGGCGCGGACAAGCAGCTCGCCCAACAGCAGGCATTCCAAAGCGTTCAGAATCTTTCCTACACGCCTGGCAACGACGATCAACTGGCTCAGCAGATTGATGCGTTGACCGCCGATCTTGACGCCACGGCCCAGCAGCTCGACTCCAACGCCGATCTCGCCAAGCCGAAGGCGTACGCCGAAGCGCTGCAGGCGCAGCTGGCCAAAGAGCGCAAGGAGCTCGACGCCAAGAAAAAGAAGAACCCGGGCAAGGGCAATCGTTCATGGACCGACGTGGCCAACGAAATGACCCCGATTCTCGACAATGCATACAAAGCTTACGAAAAGGGTAATGGTGCCAAGGGCGCCACGCTCGTGAACAACGCGTACTACCAGTATTACGAGAAGCTCGGCTTCGAAAAGAACGTGATGAACGCCATCAGCGGCAACCGCGTCTCGCA
>OLJW01001201.1_pt1 | contig 30041 bp, 18 predicted proteins | sample 1603411 | NCBI WGS metagenome assembly OLJW01 (sample SAMN04168659, study PRJEB22393) | human gut metagenome | biome: human gut microbiome; feature: stool | host: Homo sapiens | collected 2014-05-12 | reverse complement strand
GCCAGCTTCGGATCGAGCATCGCCATCTGGAAAATCTCGTTCTTCTTCTTCTCGCCGCCCGAGAAGCCTTCGTTCACGGCCCGCGAGGTGAGTTTCGACGAGAGTTCCACCACGGCGCTCTTCTCGCGCATGAGTTTCAGGAATTCGGCGGCCGAAAGCGGCTCCTCGCCGCGGAACTTGCGCTGTTCGTTGACGGCCAGCTTCATAAAATTAGCCATCGTGACGCCCGGGATCTCCACCGGATACTGGAAGCCCAGGAACAGCCCCAGCCGCGCCCGGTCCTCGATGGGCATCGACAGCAGGTCGCGGCCCAGAAACTCGGCCGACCCTTCGGTGACGGTGAACTTTTCATTGCCCGCCAGCACCGACGCCAGCGTCGACTTGCCCGAGCCGTTAGGCCCCATGATGGCATGCACCTCACCGGCCCTGACTTCGAGGTCGATACCCCGGAGAATCTCCTTGCCGTCGACCGAGGCGTGTAAATTATGTACCTTTAACATATCATCAACTTACTATTATTCTCGTTTCCTTTTTTCGCTCTCGCAGGTCGTTTCCACGGCGTTCCGCCGTGTTTGCAAGCCTGACCCCACCCTAAACCCCTTCCTCGGGAGGGGCTTATCGCATGCGACCGGATTGCAGACGCAAACAGCAAACTACCCTACGCTGCCTTCCAACTGGAGAGCCAGCAGTTTTTGCGCCTCGACGGCGAATTCCATCGGCAGTTTGGCCAGCACCTCGCGGGCATAGCCGTTGACGATCAGCCCCACGGCGTCTTCCGTCGAGAGTCCGCGCTGGTTGCAGTAGAACAGCTGGTCGTCGGAGATTTTCGAGGTCGTGGCCTCGTGTTCCACCACACCCGTCGGGTTACGCACGTCGATCACCGGGAAGGTATGCGCCCCGCACTTGTCGCCGATCAGCAGCGAATCGCACTGCGAGTAGTTGCGGGCGTTCTCCGCCCCCTTCGCCACGCGGACCATGCCGCGGTAGGAGTTCTCGCTCCGGCCCGCCGAAATGCCCTTCGAGACGATGCGGCTGCGGGTGTTGCGGCCGATGTGGATCATCTTCGTACCCGTATCGGCCTGCTGGAAGTTGTTGGTCATGGCCACCGAGTAAAACTCGCCGACCGAATTGTCGCCCGCGAGGATGCAGCTCGGGTATTTCCAGGTGATGGCCGAGCCGGTCTCCACCTGCGTCCACGACAGGCGGGCGTTTTCGCGGCAGATGCCGCGCTTGGTCACGAAATTATAGATGCCGCCCCGCCCCTGCTTGTCGCCGGGATACCAGTTCTGCACCGTGGAGTATTTGACCTCGGCGTCCTTCTCGACGATGATCTCGACCACGGCGGCATGCAGCTGGTTCTCGTCGCGGCGCGGGGCCGTACAGCCTTCGAGGTAGCTCACGTAAGCCCCTTCGTCGGCCACGATCAGCGTACGTTCGAACTGTCCCGTCCCAGCCGCATTGATACGGAAATAGGTCGACAGTTCCATCGGACAGCGGACACCCCTGGGGATGTAGCAGAACGAACCGTCGGAGAAGACCGCGGCATTGAGCGCCGCATAGAAATTGTCGGTATAGGGGACGACGCTGCCCAGGTATTTCTTCACCAGGTCGGGGAAGTCGCGCAGCGCCTCGGAGATCGAACAGAAGACGATGCCCTTTTCGGCCAGCACCTCCTTGAACGTCGTCTTGACCGACACCGAGTCCATCACGGCGTCGACCGCCACGCCCGCCAGCGCCATCTGCTCTTCGAGGGGGATGCCCAGTTTGTCGAACGTGCGTTTGAGCTCAGGGTCGACCTCGTCCATCGAATTGAGTTTTTTCTGCGGCTTGGGGGCGGCGTAATAGATGATGTCCTGAAAATCTATTTCGGGAATCGTCAGGTGCGCCCACGTCGGGGGTTCCAACGTCAGCCAGTGGCGGTAAGCCGCCACGCGCCGCTCGGTCATCCACGCGGGCTCGCCTTTCTTGGCGGAGATCAGACGTACCACCTCCTCGTTCAGACCCTTACCGATGGTTTCGGTCTCGATGTCCGTGGTGAAGCCGTACTTGTATTCCTGCTCTCCTATATTCTCCAGTATGTCTTTATCTTTCTCTGCCATTATGAGCGAAATATCACACAAAGGTACAAAATCTAAATGCAATTTCATAATACGGCAAAGCAAATCCGACACCAGAGCAGGCAAAACGGCAAAAAAGAGATGTGAATTTTCGACGCCCGTGCAACGGATGCCGCCGCCGACAGGCCGTATCGGCGGGACGCAGCCTTCGGCCACGGGGGCTCCATGCCGCGGGGCCTCCCCCGGCAGAATGCAGGGCGAAAACTTTTCTCCGGTTTTTATTTGGTAATTCCCCTTTTTTGATTTACTTTTGTCCCGCTTAACGATAGCAATATTTAGTTTTAGCTGCCCGGAGAGTTGGGTGAGTGGCTGAAACCACCAGTTTGCTAAACTGACGTACGGGATTACTGTACCGGGGGTTCGAATCCCCCACTCTCCGCGAAATCGAGCGAAACCCCTGCAAATTAACATTTGCAGGGGTTTCCATTTCCGGGGTGCCGTCCAACGGAAAAAAAGGAAAAAACCTCGGACAAACCCCGATATGCCGGGCTTGGATGCCTTCAGCAACGCCCTTCCCCATCGCGGTACGACCTTTGCAGCACACTTTCCAAAAAAGAACCGATGAAAAACACCGACCAACACCATCCGTCCTGCCGGCAAGAGGCAGCGCAGGCCGACGTAAGACAATCGCAAGGCATGCAGGAAATCCCCGTCACCCAGATCACCCCGGACGACATACTCGCCGACGGCGGCCCCATCACCCCTGCCACCGAAGACGGAACGCCTACGCAGCGGCAAATAGAGCAGGACGTGGTGAGCGTCAATCCCTCGGCTGACAGCATGGAAAGCCGGGGTTGAATTTCCCGTCCGGGTTTTCCCCGTCGTTCTTACAGGTTTCCGGCGGTGCTTTCCGGACGGAAACCGGATTGAAACATCTATCCCCGAGGCCGAAAAATTTGAGAAAACGGGCGTAATTTGTTATATTTGTGATGACAACCCATATATTCGGAACATTCAGTCGCAAATATACAACATTCAGTCCGCAAATGCGGCATCGGGGATATGACAATCGAAAAACTGGACGGAACTTCGCCTCGCCTCTACACACTCGTCGCGCCTCTGGTCATGCGGCGCAGCGTATTGCGCCAGAACAACAACTATCCGTTCTGGACTTCGCGTTCGCATACGTGGTTCGTCGCCTGGGAAGGTGAAAATGTCTACGGATTCGTGCCGGTGGAGATTACCGACAGCGGGATCGCAAGGATCAACAACTACTATGTCTCGGGCGACGACCCGCAGCTGCTCGCGCGGTTCCTGCGGGAGGTCGTCCGGTATTATGGCCGCGACTATACGATACGTTCCGTCACGCTGATCCGCCATGCGGAGATATTCCGCACCGAGGGGTTCGCCGCAATCCGGGAGTGGAAGCAGTACGTCGCGATGCAGTACGACAATAAACGTCCGCAGCCATGAACGTCTACGAGCGGACACAGCAACGGCTGAAAACCGTATTCGATCTCTTCGACAACGTCTACGTCTCCTTCTCGGGCGGCAAGGACAGCGGCGTGCTGCTCAACCTGTGCATCGACTACATACGGCGGCACCATCTGAAACGCCGCATCGGGGTATTCCACATGGACTACGAGATACAGTACCGCGACACGGTCGACTATGTCAACCGGACGCTGGCCGCGAACGCCGACATACTCGACGTCTACCGGGTCTGCGTGCCGTTCAAGGTGCTGACCTGTACCTCGATGTTCCAGCAGTACTGGAGGCCGTGGGAAGAGTCCAAGCGGGAACTGTGGGTGCGAGAGATGCCTGCGGACTGCCTCACGCACCGCGACTTCCCGTTCTTCAGGGACGACATGTGGGACTACGAATTCCAGAATTGCTTTGCCGAGTGGCTCCACGCCCGCAACCGGGCGGCACGCACGTGCTGCCTGATCGGCATCCGCACGCAGGAGAGTTTCAACCGCTGGCGCACCATATACAGCGACCGCAACCACCACCGATTTTCGGGCAAGCGGTGGATACGCCAATGGGTCGGCGGCGGAATCTGCAACGCCTACCCGCTCTACGACTGGCTCACGACCGACATCTGGACGGCGAACGGCCGGTTCGGCTGGCCCTACAACCGTATTTACGACCTCTTCTACATGGCCGGCGTACCGCTGGAGAGCCAACGCGTAGCCAGCCCTTTCATCTCGCAGGCGATTTCGAGCCTGCATCTCTACAAGGCCATCGACCCGGACACGTGGGGCCGCATGATCGGCCGGGTCAACGGCGCCAACTTCGCGGCGCTGTACGGCCGGACGGCTGCCACCGGCTGGCAATCGGTCAAGCTGCCGAAAGGGATGACCTGGGAAGGTTACATGCATTTCCTGCTCTCGACGCTTCCGGAGCGGACACGGAATAACTACCTCGAAAAGCTCTCCGTAAGCATCCGTTTCTGGCGCGAGAAGGGCGGGTGCCTCCCCGACGAAACCATCGCAAAGCTGCAAAAGGCGGGTATTCGGATTGAAATCGGCGGCAAGAGCGCCTACCGGACGGACAAACGTCCGGTGCGCATGGAATACCTCGACGACATAGACCTTCCGGAATTCAGCCGGCTGCCGACGTTCAAGCGGATCTGCATTTGCATCCTGAAGAACGACCATGCCTGCAAATACATGGGATTCTCGCCGAACAAAAGCGAGACGCAGCGCCGAAATAAAATCATGGAAAAATATGAATCGTTACTGCAACCCTCCGACAAAAGCAACGTACCGGAGCCCTGTCTATGACGTCAGAGCCGTGCCGGTGGAGAAAGTCGTGGCGAACAGCTACAACCCCAACGTCGTAGCCCCGCCCGAAATGAAACTGCTGGAGCTGTCGATCTGGGAGGACGGCTACACGATGCCGTGCGTTTGTTATTACGATGCCGAAAAGGATCTCTACGAACTGGTGGACGGTTACCACCGCTACCTGGTGCTCAAGCGGTCGAAACGCATCTACGAACGGGAGAGGGGCCTGCTGCCCGTGGCGGTGATCGAAAAGGACATCTCGAACCGCATGGCCTCGACCATCCGCCACAACCGGGCGCGCGGCACACACAACGTAGAGCTGATGAGCGAAATCGTCGCCGAGCTGACGCGGGCACAGATGTCCGACCAGTGGATCATGCGCCACATCGGCATGGATCGCGACGAACTGCTGCGCCTGAAACAGATCACGGGGCTCGCCGAACTCTTCGCAGACAAGGAGTTCAGCCCCGGCGATACCGAGGACGAGGCCGTGGAGCCCGCCAGGATCATGCGCTGAGCACCGCGTCACGACGTATACGGGACGGTGGAGAGGAACCGGCATGGGATACGGCCCGGAATATCCGCACCGGGGCGTGCGGCGCCGCACGCCCCCGCCCACAGCCGGATTCGAAGCCCTGCAAAGGAGCATCGCCGCTCCCCGGGCATGGAGCGAATGCCAGCGGGCAAGGCCGCAGGAAAAGGAGCCCGAAAAAAGTTCCGTAACCGGAGCAGGCGGCCTCACGTCGTCCCGGCGACAGCGACAGGGCGCTGCCGCCGGCAGCAGGGAAAACCGGCAGCAGGGAAAAGGCCGCCCGCGAATTTGCGCCCCGGAACATATTATGCGGACATACCGGAGGTTTGGAATAGTTATTGATGACTTTCGCACCACAATACAAAGTTCCGAACCCCAAGATGTTAAAGGAAGGATTTCTTTTCACGTTCATATCCGCCTTCATGGCGTTGTTTCCGGTGGCGAACCCCGTCGGTGCGGGCTTCCTGGTCAACGGGCTTCTGTCGGGGCTGGACGATGAAGACCGCAAGTCGATCATCCGGAGGATCATCACCGACTATCTGCTCGTCGGGCTGGGCAGCCTGGCCGTCGGGCATTTCGTGCTGACGCTCTTCGGGCTCTCGCTGCCGGTAATCCAGCTGGGCGGCGGGCTGCTGATCTGCCGCACCGCCCTGCAATGGCTCAGCGACTCGGACTCCTCGGTGGGGCACGCGCAGGGCAAGGATGTCAACCCGCTCCACAAAATAGCCCTCGAATCGCAGGTCTTCTACCCGATCACCTTCCCGATCAGCATCGGCCCGGGCAGCGTCTCGGTCATCCTGACGCTGATGGCCTCGGTGAGCATGAAGGACGGCTGGGCCAAAGGGCTGCTCTCCTATGCGATCATCGCGCTGGTAATCGTGCTGATGTGCCTGATCCTCTACCTGTTCCTGTCGCAGGGCGAGCGCATCATACGGAAAATCGGCACCAGCGGCAGCATCGTCATCAACAAGATGGTCGCCTTCTTCACCTTCTGCGTCGGCGTGCAGATCGTCGTGACGGGCATCGCCAAATTATTCCACTTGCACCTATAACCGAAAACCGAGCCGGCAATTGACGCGCCCGCACGAAGTTGTCCGGCAGGCAACCCGTAAAAACGATTTATTTTTCTTATTTTGCGGGCCGAAATAAACTATGTAACTATGTCATTCTGGTCTCGACTCTTCGGCCCGGATCACAAGCCCCGGATGGGCGGGTTGGAGATTTTCAAATACATCGGCCCGGGACTGCTCGTCACCGTGGGGTTCATCGACCCCGGCAACTGGGCTTCAAACCTGGCCGCAGGCGCACAATACGGATACACGCTGCTATGGATGGTGACGCTCTCGACCGTGATGCTGATCGTATTGCAGCACAACGTCGCACACCTGGGCATCGCCACGGGCCTCTGCCTGTCGGAAGCGGCATCTGCATACCTCAAACCCGCATGGTCGCGCCCGTTGCTGGGTTCGGCCGTGCTGGCGTCGATCTCCACCTCGCTGGCCGAAATCCTGGGCGGGGCGATCGCATTGCAAATGCTGTTCGGCGTACCGGTGCGCATCGGCGCGCTGCTGGTGCTCGTGTTCGTGGTCGTCATGCTCTTCACCAACAGCTACCGGCTGATCGAAAAATGGATCATTGCCTTCGTCTCGATCATCGGGCTGTCGTTCATCTACGAACTGTCGCTGGTAACGATCGACTGGCCGCAAGCCGCCCGGGCATGGGTGACGCCCTCGTTCCCCGAAGGTTCGATGGTCATCATCATGAGCGTATTGGGCGCAGTGGTAATGCCCCACAACCTGTTCCTACATTCGGAGGTGATCCAGAGCCGCCAGTGGAACCTGAGCGACGACGCGGTCATCCGCAGGCAACTGCGCTACGAGTACGCAGACACGATCTTCTCGATGCTGGTGGGCTGGGCGATCAACAGCGCGATGATCCTGCTGGCCGCAGCGACCTTCTTCGTGACAAAAACACCTGTGGAGGAGTTGCAGCAGGCCGATTCGCTCCTGCAACCGCTCCTGGGGCGAAGCGCGACGCATATCTTTGCCGTCGCCCTGCTCTTCGCGGGGATCTCCTCGACGATCACCTCGGGGATGGCCGCGGGCTCGATCTTCGCCGGGATATTCAAAGAGCCCTACGACATCAGGGACAACCACTCCCGGACGGGCGTGATGGTTTCGCTGGTCGTCGCATTCCTGATCATCCTGCTGATCGGCGACCCGTTCAAAGGACTTATCTACTCCCAGATGATACTCAGCATCCAGCTGCCCTTCACGGTCTTCCTGCAGGTACACCTGACCTCTTCGGAGCGTGTGATGGGCAAATACCGGAACTCGCGGTTCACCAAATACCTGCTCTACGGGATCGGGGCCGTAGTGACAGTCCTGAATGTAATGCTGCTCGTCAGTTTCTTCCGGTAGGCGCGGCACGGCGTCCGGCGGGGATATGCGATATATGTCCCCCGGCAACGGCTGTGTCAGCCGCTTAGGCACCGCCCGGGCAGCTGGGTGAAATCAAAAAAGACGATTGAGACCTCGAATAAGCCCGTTTATCGGGGGAATTGCCGTTGTGCAATCATCGGATTTTTAGTAACTTGCCACGATTTTACGGGCTGCCCGTAAAACCAAGAGCGCTTTCACGCACCAACACATTGTATTATACGGCGTTACAATACACGACACTATATTTTAATGCTGAAAAAGATCATCAAATATACGCTCCGTGCGCTGCTCGTTGTCCTCGTCGTCCTGATACTGGTTCCCGCCCTGCTCTACATACCGGCCGTACAGGATTTCGTTCGGAAGCGCGCGGTCGGCTATGCCTCGCGGGCGCTCGGGATGGATTTGTCCGTCGAACGTCTCCGGCTCTCCTTTCCGCTCCGGTTGTCGGTGGACAACACGCTGCTGGTCGACAAGGCCGATACGCTCCTCAGCTGCGGCAGGCTCTCGCTGGATGTCGCCCTGTGGCCCCTGGTTCGGAAAGAGGTCGTCATCCGGAGCTTCGGGCTGGAGCGGGTCGCCGCCCGCTACAAGGATTCGCTGGCGGGCATGGACATGCGCCTTTCGGCGGGTCTGTTGTCCCTGGATGCGGCCAAGGCCGACCTCTCGGCAAATACGGCAGGCATCGCCAGCCTCGTCCTGTCGGATGCCGATGTCCGGCTGGACATAACGCAAGCGGCTCCGAAAGAGGAAGCGGACAGCACGGCCGCACTGCCGTGGACGATCGGCATCGGGAAACTCTCGGTGGGAAACCTGGCTTTCGGGATGCGGACGGCACCTGCCGTATCGGAACTCTCCGTCCGCCTGGCCGAAGGCACGGTGGATGAATGCCGGGTACGGCTCGACAGCCAGCAGGTATCCGTGAAAAGCGTACTGCTGAACCGGGGCGGCTACTCCTACCTGACAGGGCCGGCAGTGCCCGGAAAAGAGAAACAGGAGGCAGCTCCCGTCCCCGGCGGCAGCACGCCGTCGCTCCCCTGGACGGTTCGGGTCGGCAGCGTCGTGCTGGACGACAACCGGGCGGAATACGGGCTGCTGAACCATCGTCCCGCAGCGGGATTCGACCCGTCGTTCATCGCCCTCTCGACGCTCGACCTGGCGGTCGATTCGATCTACAACCGGGGTGCGGACATAGCCCTGCAAATCCGCCGCATGGCGTTCACCGAGCGCAGCGGGCTCACGGTGAGCGACATGACCGGGGACATCGGCATGGACGCCTCGGGCATATCCCTTGCCGGCGTCACCCTGAAAACGCCCTTTTCCCGGATCGAGGCCAACATCTCCGCCGGGGAGGGGATTCTGGCACTGGCTCCGGATTCGCCGCTCAAGGCAGCGCTCACGGCCGACGTGAACACCAAAGACCTAAAATACCTCTATCCGGCGCTGATACCGCCCATGCTCGACGGACGCATCGTCAGCCTGGCACTCACCGCAGCGGGGACGCTGGGCGACATCGGAAAAGCCGGGCTGGACATCTCCTCGCCCGGACACGTCGCATTCACGGCGGACGGGGCGGCGAGAAACGTGCTCGACCCCGACCGCATGGAGGCTTCCGCACGGTTCGAAGGCGATTTCAGGGATATGGCGTTCCTCGAAGCGCTGTTGCCCGACTCCGCCCTGCGGCGGCGCATAGCGATCCCCGACCGCATCCGGCTCCGCGGAACGGCCGGCGCAGACAAAGGGGCGTTCTCGGCCGCTTCGACGCTCTCGACCGACGGCGGGGAGATAGCCCTGCAAGGCCAGCTGGATACCCGCAGCGAGGCCTACGAAATCGAATTACGGTGCGACAGCTTTCCGTTGAACAGGTTTCTGCCGGCCGATTCGCTGGGCCTTTTAGACCTGGCGCTGCAAGCCGGGGGCAGCGGATTCGATCCGCTCCGGGCGCAGACCCGGGGGAACATCCGCCTGCAGGTTGACCGGGCGGAGTTCCGCGGCAGGGATTTCGGAGGCGTGGAGCTGAACGCAAACCTCGAAGGAGGACAGCTTTCCGGCCGCCTGTCCGACCGGGACGAGGCACTGCGGCTGTTGCTGCTGGTCTCGGGCACGCTGACCGAACGGAAACAGGAAGTCAGGCTCACGGGCAACGTCTTCGATTTCGACCTGGCAGAGCTGGGAATCTCCCCGCAGAAAATCGGCGGGTCGTTCGCGCTGGAGGCCGGGGCGTCCGCCTCGGACGCCGGCAGCTATACGGCCCGGATAGCCCTGGACAGCATCGAGGTCAGAACCCGGCACCGCACAGACCGCATCCGTCCGACGAGCCTGTCGTTGAGCTCCGACACGACGGCGACGCGGGCCAAACTGGCATCCGGCGACCTGTCGCTGGCATTCGTCTCCCCCGGGCCCGTGGACTCGCTGGTTCCGGCCCTGACGCGGAGCGCCGACATACTCGCACGGCAGATACGGGCACAAAGCGTCGACATGGAGACCCTGAAACCCGCATTGCCCGATTTCAGCCTGAGTGTCACGGCCGGACGCGAAAATATCCTGAATAATTTTCTGAAAACAAAAAAAATGTCGTTCGGCGCGCTGGACATCGAAGGCGTGAATTGCGACTCCCTGCCGGTATCCCTCCGGATAAAGGCGGAGAGGCTGACCTGGGGAGGCGTCGTCCTCGACACGCTGACGGCAGGCATCGCGCAGGACGGCCGCCGGCTGGATTATTTCCTCCGCACGGCGAACGTCCCTGGGAACCTGGACAACGTAGCCCTCGCAGGGCTGTACGGCCATGTGGCCGGAAATAGGGGCCAGGTAAACCTCTGCCAGAAAAACCGGGCGGGACGCGAGGGGTTCCGTTTCGGGCTGGACGTTGAATGGAACGACAGCCTGGTCAGGGCGGGTGTAACGCCGCCCGACCCGGTATTCGGGTACGAACCCTGGACGGTAAACCCCGGCAATTACCTCGTTTACAGGTATGGCAAAAGCATCGACGCCGACCTCGACATGAGGCACGGCGACCAGCGGTTCGCAATCCAAACGGTTTCCGGAGAGGGGGCGTCCGACGACATCCGGCTGGACATCGCGGGCCTGAACATCGGTTCCGCACTGGGGCTGCTGCCCTCCGCCCCGCCCGTCGACGGCGTATTGGGTACGGAAATGACGCTGGGCATGACGCCCGACAGCCTGACCCTGCGCGGCGACCTGTCCATCGCGGAACTGTCGTACGACAAACGGCGCTTCGGCAACGTCGACTTCGGACTCTATTACAAGCAGGATCAGGGACATGTGGCCGATGCGCGGCTGACGCTCGACGGCGCCGAGGTACTGACCGTCCGGGGAGATTACCGCGCAGAGCGCGAAAGCCCGCTCGACCTCACGGCGACGATCCCCGGATTCCCGTTGCAGCAGGCCAACGTGTTCCTGCCCGACGACCTCATCCGCCTCTCCGGCCGGTTGCAGGCGAAAATCCACGCAGGAGGCACCGCTAACCGGCCGAGGCTGGACGGGGGCGTGCACTTCGCACAGACCGAAATCCGCGTACCGATGATCGGCACGTCGTTCCGGTTGTCGTCCGACACGATCCGCATCGACGACAGCCGCGTCATATTCGACGACTACACGCTCCTCGCCCCGAACAGCAAGCCGCTGACGATCGTCGGCGAGGTCGACCTGGCCGATTTCAGCCGCATGACGGCCGATATCGCGCTCCGGGCGTCGGATTTCCAGGTAGTCGACGTAGCCCGGAAGGATGGTACGGCCGTCTACGGAAAGGCCTACCTCGACCTGGACGCGACGGCCAAAGGCCCCCTGGACGAACTCGTCGTCCGCGGCAACGTAGCCCTGCTGGGCGGCACGGACATCAACTACGTCATGCAGGACTCCCCGATGGACGTGAAGGAACGTCCGCAAAACATCGTGACGTTCGTCTCGTTCCGGGAACTGGATTCCCAGGGACAGGAAGAAACATCGCAGGCAATACGCATCGGAGGCATGGACGTGCTGGTGAATGTCGACATCAACAACGACGTACAGGCGGCCGTAGACCTTTCGGCGGACGGCAACAACCGGATCGACCTGAAGGGAGGCGGCAACCTGACCTATACCATGAACCCGCTGGGCGACGTCCGCCTGTCGGGGAAATACGTGCTCTCGGGCGGAAGCGTACGCTACAATCCGCCCATCATCTCCCAAAAAATCTTCAAGATCACGCCGGACAGCTATGTCGAATGGATAGGGAACATCGCCGACCCGGCTTTCAACATCACGGCCGTGGAGACCGTACGTGCCAACGTCTCCTCGGACGGGCAGGACAACCGTGCGGTGAATTTCGACATCTCCATCAACATCCGCAATTCGCTCGACAACCTGGAGGTCAGCTTCGGACTTTCTGCCCCCGAAGACCTCACCATGCAGAACCAGTTGAATTCGCTCACGGCCGAGCAACGCGCCAACCAGGCTATGAACCTGCTGATATACAACACCTACACGGGCCCCGGAACCACGGCGAAGGTCAGCTCTGAGAACCCGCTCAACTCGTTTATCCAGAAGGAGCTGAACCAGTGGGCGCAGAACAACCTGAAGGGCGTAGACCTGAGCTTCGGCATCAACTCCTACGGCGAGGACGACCCCAACGGCCAGCGCACCGACTACTCCTACCGGTTGTCCAAAAACCTGTTCAGCAACCGCGTGCGCGCCGTCATCGGAGGCAAGTTCAGCACGGACGCCGACCCGTCGCAGAACCTCAAGGAGAACCTGATCGACGACATTTCGCTGGAATACATGCTGACCAAGCGCGACAACATGTACCTGAAAGTATTCCGCCACACCGGGTATGAAAGCATCCTCGAAGGCGAAATCACCGAAACGGGCGTGGGCTTCGTGATCCGGAAAAAACTGCTGAGGCTGGGCGACCTGTTCAAGTCGACGAAACCCAAAGCGAAAAAACAGAAACGAGATGAGGCCGGCACACATTAGAAATACCTGCATCCTGGTTTGCGCCGTGCTGTCGGTAGCGGCCTGCTCCACCACCCGCCGGCTGGGGTCGGACGAGGTGTTGTATACGGGCGTGAAGAAAATCCGGATCGAACCCGACTCGGGCGTCGTGCTCTCCGCCGCAGCCGAATCGGCCGTGAAGGAACCGCTGTCGGTCGCCCCGAACAACCCGCTTTACAGCCCCTATATCCGCACCCCGCTGCCGATCGGGCTGTGGGCCTACAACTACCTCTACACGCCCAGGCAAAAGGGATTCAAATACTGGTTATTCAAACGGCTGGCCAAACAGCCCGTGCTGATCTCGAAGGTACAGCCCCGGCTCCGGACGAAGGTCGCGGAACAGGTGCTCGAAAATTACGGCTATTTCGGCTCGCACGCCGCAGACTCCCTGCTCTACCGCAAACACGGGCGGAAGGCAAAGGTGTACTATACGCTCGGCATAGCGCCGCCCTGGCACTATTCGAAGATCGCCTACCCGGAGGTGGACAGCGGCATGGAGCATCTCATGGACAGCCTCCGGGCCACGTCCCTGCTCCGCGTGGGGGCGCAGTACAACATGGACAGCCTCACGCTCGAACGCAAACGAATCTCCCAGCTGCTGCGCAACAGGGGATATTACTATTTCCGTCCCGAATACCTGGAATACCTGGCCGATACGACCTCCGGTCTGCGGCAGGTCGACCTGCGCCTGAACCTCAAGCCCAACCTGCCGGAGGTGGCGCTCAAGCCCTACCGGGTGGGCGGCATCACGGTGCGGCTGACAAACATCAAACCCGGCCCGACGGACACGCTCCGCCTGCCCAATGCGACGGTCATCGCCCAGCGGCCGATGAAAATCCGCCCCAGGATCCTGTCCGGGGCCCTCACACTCCGAAGCGGGCAACTCTTCACGGTAGATGCCCAAAACCGCACGCAGACCGACCTCAACAAGCTGGGCATTTTCCGTTCCGTCAACCTGAGCGTCACGCCGCTCGACTCGCTGCGGGGCTCCGACACGCTGGACGTCGCCATCGACGCGCAGTTCGACTATCCGCTGGAAGCCGCCCTGGAAACGGACGTAACCTCGAAGTCGAACAGCTTCATCGGCCCCGGCATCACCTTCAAGGTCAGCAACAACAACCTGTTCCGGGGCGGCGAAGTCCTCGCCCTGAAACTGAACGGCTCGTACGAATGGCAGACGGGCAACAAAAACTCCGGCGGCCGTTCCTCACGGCTCAACTCCTATGAACTGGGACTGAATGCGAACCTCAGCATTCCGCGGCTGTTGCTGCCGTCGTTCATCACGCGCAGGCTGAAATACCCCGGGAGCACGACGTTCCAACTCGGGGTCGACCTGATGAACCGCCCCAGCTTCTTCCGGCTGATCGCGTTCAGCGGCTCGGCAGGATACAATTTCCAGACCTCGCCTTACAGCCGCCATTCGCTGACCGTATTCAAACTCACCTACAACAAGCTGCTGCACACGACCGAAGCCTTCGACAAGACGATGGACGAGAACCCGGCCATCGCCATGAGTTTCCGCAACCAGTTCGTACCGTCGATCAACTATACCTATACGTTCGACAAGACCTACGGCAGCACCGGCAACCGCCGCTTCTACTGGCAGAACAGCGTCACCTCGGCCGGGAACCTCCTCTCGGGCATCCTGAGCCTGTTCGGCGAAAAACAGCCCCAGCATCTGTTCGGAAACCGCTTTTCGCAGTTTGTCAAGGAGGTGAGCGAAGTGAAGTTCTACCACCGCATCGGGCGCCGGAACAACTGGCTGGCGACGCGGCTGCTCGTCGGCGTGGGATATGCCTACGGGAATTCCGAGGTGATGCCGTACAGCGAACAGTTCTACATCGGGGGCGCCAACAGCATCCGCGCCTTCACGATCCGGTCGCTCGGGCCGGGCAGCTACCGTCCCCCGGCCAACGACCGCAACGGCTATCTCGACCAGACGGGCGATTTCAAGCTGGAGGCCAACGTCGAATACCGCTTCGGCATCATGGGACGCCTGAACGGCGCCGTTTTCCTCGACGCCGGGAATATCTGGCTGCTGAAAAAAGACCCCAAACGCCCCGGTGCGGAACTGAAATGGAAAGGGCTGCTCAATGAAATCGCGCTGGGCACCGGATTCGGGTTGCGTTACGACATCAGCTACCTGGTCATCCGTGCCGACCTCGGAATCGGCATCCACACCCCCTACCCCAATCCCGACAAGACGGGGTATTACAACATCTCCAGTTTCAAGGACGGGCTCGGGTTCCACCTGGCGATCGGCTATCCGTTCTAAAGTGCGGGCAGGTCATCCTTACGAATACGAACAGGCCGGCTGGTATTACCAGCCGGCCTGTTCCATATCTGTCTTTCCTTCTAAGGCGAACGGATTTCCCGCCGCATGGACACCGAATCAGAAGACGAACTTTTCGAGTTTCATCTCGCCGAGCTGGTGCAGGCGCGGTACGAGGGTCGTGAAATGCGACGCCTGCTCGTGCGCGGCCAGCGCCTTGGCGTCGCTCCACGTCTCGCAGATCATCAGCACGTCATTGCGCGTAGTGCTTTCGAACAGGTCATAGGCCACGCAGCCTTCGTCCTTGAGCGAAGCCGCCACCAGTTCCCTGGCCGTATTTACCACTTCCTCGCGGTTGGAATCCGTCGTACGGATAAAAACATTCAATCGTATCATTTCGTTCTATTTAATTAAGTTTAAAAGGCTTTCACGGCCTCGACGGCCGCATCGTAATCGGGTTCCTCGGTAATTTCGGGCACGAGCTGGGTGTAGACCACCTTCCCCGCCTTGTCGATCACCACCACGGCACGGGCGAGCAACCCAGCCAGCGGGCCGTCGGCCATCAGCACGCCATAGGCGCCGGCAAAACCCGCAGCACGGAAATCCGACGCGGGAACGACGTTGGCGATACCCTCGGTCGTACAGAACCGGGACTGCGCGAAAGGCAGGTCTTTCGACACGGCCACGACGACCGTGTCGGGCAGCGAAGATGCCAGCTTATTGAATTTTCGCACCGAAGTCGCACAGACGCCCGTATCGAGGCTGGGAAATATGTTCAGCACGACGCGCTTGCCTTTCAGGTCACTGAGTTTCAGCGGGGAGAGATCCCCCTTTACCAATTCGAAATCGGGAGCCTGGGCGCCGGCCCGGATGAATTCGCCGTCGATATGCACGGGCGTGCCCTTGAATTTTGTCGTTGTCATCGTCTTTTTATTTTTCTGTCGTTTCATAAAACGTAAAACCGGCAGGTTTATTGTCCGGCAGGCGACATGCCGCCAACGGAAACCGTGCACGGATGCCGCACCACAAATTTAGTTCCTTTTCGGGAAGATTCCAACGGCTATTTCATATTCTTTTCAGGTTTACCGCCCAACTTTGCAGCGACTTAACCGGGTAAGAGCATATTTTTTGTATTTTTGCCCGAACCCGGCCGAAACGAAACAAAACGAAACAAACAGACAGACAAGACCGACATGAAAAAGACACTCCTTCTGCTCATGCTGACGTGCAGCTGCGCAATCGCTACAGCACAGGAACGCTCGCCACTGAGGCAAACCGAATTCATCTCCGCCGATTCGCTCGAAGACGAACACGAACTGTTGGAGCGCGTACGCAACATGCCCAACCTCGAAGTCGGCAAGGGCATCACGTTCCGTCCCAAAAGCAACTGGTTCTCACTGACGATGCGCTTCCGGATGCAGAACATGGTGGGACTCTCGTTCGACAAGGATTTCACGCTCACGAAAACCGATGCGCAGGTCAAGCGCCTGCGCCTGCGCTTCGACGGGTACATCTATTCCCCGAAACTGGTCTATTCGGTTCAGCTGGGATTCACCTCCTACGACACGGAACCGCTGCCCAACGGCAATATGAACATTGTGCGCGACGCAATCGTCTACTACGTCCCCAGCCCCAAGTGGAACATCGGGTTCGGGCAGACCAAGATCAAGGCCAACCGGGCGCGCATTAACTCTTCGAGCGCCCTGCAATTTGTCGACCGCAGCATCGTCAACAGCGAGTTCAACCTCGACCGCGATTTCGGGTTCTTCGGCGAATACAACATGCGCGGGGGCGAGGGCTTCAACCTCTCGGCCAAAGGTTCGGTGACGCTGGGCGAAGGCCGCAACTGGGGCAGTTCGTCCAACGGCGGGCTTGCCTACACGGGACGGCTGGAGCTCTACCCGCTGGGGCGGTTCAAGTCGAAAGGCGACGTGATGGAGGGAGATTTCGAAGGCGAGGAGCAGGTCAAGATACTCGTGGCCGGAGCCTACTCCTACAACCACAAGGCATCGCGCCTGAAAGGCCAGCGCGGCGCCGTCATGCCGGACGACGCGACCCGCAACATCGGCTCCTATTTTGCGGATTTCATCCTCAAGTACCGGGGATTCGCATTCTATACCGATTTCATGGGACGCAGCTGCGACCGACCGCTGTTCGACCCCCAGAGCAATGCCTTCGTATACAGCGGGCAGGGGCTCAACATACAGACCAGCTACCTGTTCGACAAGAAATGGGAGGTCGCCCTGCGTAATTCGACGCTCTTCCCCGAGCACGAAGTACAACCCTTTGCGGGGTACAAACGCTGGAACCAGACGACCGTAGGCGTCACCCGTTACATCATCGGCCACAGCCTTAAGGTACAGGCAGACATGTCGTACAACCACCGCAGCGAATCGTTTGACCCCGATTACAACCGCTGGGAGATCCGCTTCCAGCTGGAGCTGGGGCTCTGACCCGGCAACAGGAAAATACGAAAACTCCCGGCTATTGCCGGGAGTTTCTGTTTCGGGACAGGAACCCCGTTACAGGATTTTCAGCGCGATCCGCGCGCACGCCTCGGCATCGGCCAGGGCATGGTGGTGGTTGGCAAGGTCGAAACCGCACGCCGCCGACACGGTATGGAGCTGGTGGTTGGGCAGGCTGCTGCCGAACGTCCTGCGCGAGGCACGGCACGTACAATAGAACCGGTAGCCGGGATAAGGCATCCCGTACAACTCGAACACGGCGCGCAGGCACCCCTCGTCGAAGGGCGAGTTGTGCGCCACGAGCGGCAGCCCCTCGATACGGGGCGCAATCTGCTTCCACACGTCGGCGAAATCGGGCGCCTGGGCCGTATCCTCGTAGCTGAGGCCGTGGATGGCCGTGGTGAAACGGCTGTAAAAATTAGGACGCGGGCGGATCAGGCTGTAAAGCGTGTCGACCACCTCGCCGCCACGCACCACGACGACGCCCACCGAGCAAACGCTCGTACGCCGGCCGTTGGCCGTCTCGAAATCTATGGCTGCAAAATCTTTCATCGGTCAGGAGTGAATATCCTTCGCAAAGATACGGATTTTAACGCTTCCCGGTATCACCGGCAACGAAAAAACGGCCGCCTTTCCGAGGGCGGCCGTCGTTTCTGCCGGAGCGGGTTATTCGGTATACTCGTCGTCCGACGTGTCGGGCGTAACCCATGAATCGGCCGGGGTCAGCTCCTCGACCTCCGCCTCCGTCAGGAAGGCGTCTTTGTCGAACATGATGTCGTCGAAATAGTTGACCGTGCACTGGTAAGCGCCGTAGTTGTATGTCCAGTCCTTGGAGTAGATGCCGAAGATGGCCATGATATCGCCTTTCGCGCCGTCGCGGACGACGGGATACTGGGCGAAACGCGAATAACCGCTCGTGCGCACCGTATAGACACCCTTCTTGTTGGTCGTCGAAGGCAGGGTGCTGTCATAGGTGAAAAGCACCGAACCGTAGAGGTTCGTACCGTCGTTGCTAAATGCCCAGCGGTACCAGACCTTGTTCATCACCGGACGGATGTCGGTATACATCCACGCGGGATAAATGTTCGACCCCACCGTCCCGTAACGACACGTAACGCCGCGCAGGATCACCAGACGCCCGAAATACTGCTGCCCGTTCTGGCCGAAGAAATCGTCGCAGTTGGCCTCGGTGATCTCGAGGATCTCCTTGCCCAGCTCCAGCTGCGTCTCCCCGCCGAGGAATACGCGCTTGCGGATCTCCGTCGGATCTTCGATGTTCGAGTTGGCATAGAACTTATGTTCGCCCACCTTGTTGTAGGAATCGGTAGGCCCCTCGCCCAGCGACAGCATCATGCGGTAGTTGCCGATATAGAGGCCCGAGACCTTGACATAGACCCAGTTCGAGGGGATCGTACCCGTGGCCTTGTCGAAACGCCCCATCGGATAGGTAAAATAGAGCCCCGTAGTGAGCTTCACCTCAATGGCACCCGAATCGTCCACCAGGTAGAGCGACTTGTAGACGTTGCCCTCCTCGTCGCTCGACTGCACCTTGCCCTTGATGTAGTAATCCAGCCCGTCGGACGACTGGCCGATCTGTACATACTTCGTATCGCCCCAGCTCGAGTTGCTGCCCGTACCACCGAGCGACTTGTGCTCATCGAGGAACATCTGTTTCACATCGGCGATGGAGATATGCTTCATCCCCGCGAAATCCTCGTCGGTATAGACTTTGGCGGGCTTCGGCGCATCGAAATCATTATAGCACCCCGTAACCGCAAACATCACGGCCAGCACGGCACATAACTGAAATATCTTTTTCATAATCGTCATATCGTATTAGAAGCGGAAATATACATTCAGGTAATAGGTCGTCCCCAGCAGGTAAAAGTACTTCGAATCGAACGGTACGTAGTACTGGATCGGCTGGGCGGCCGCACCCTCCTTGTTCACATAGGTACGGCGCGAAAGGCGCATCTGTTCGTAACCGCCCGTGCGGATCGTCTGGTCGTTGAGGATATTCTTCACCTCGAGGCTGAAGCCCAGCTGGTAGATGCGGTGGATGTACCAGTTCTTGCCGACGCTCAGGTTGAGTGTATAGGCCGAGTCGAATTTCTCCTGCTCGCGCAGGTTCATCAGCGCCGTGTATTTCACGGCGCCGGGAAGCTGTGCCGCCTCGTCGGGGCGCAGTACCGTGGCATAAGCGGCACGGGTACGGCGCGCGGGGTTCATCGAGAGGTAGATACGGTCGTAGTAGTTGAAATCGACCGAGGCGAACCAGTTGCGCGGGCCGCGGTAGCTCAGACCGAGGTTGAGCGCCGTCTGCGGCGTGCTTTCGACGTAGAGGTCGTCCCAGAGCACCTTGTCGCCGCGGAGCACCTCCTCGCTGTTGTCGCGCGTCTGTGTGAAGTTGGCGTCCGACGTATAGCGGTAGTCGCCCAGGCTCAGGGCACCGTTGAACGAGATGCCGCCCCAGATGGGAACCACGACGCCCACTTCGAGGCCGTAGTAACGCTTGTCGATGCCGCTCATGGCGAAGTTGGTGAACGACGACTGCGTATCGTCATAGTACGAGATAACCTTCGACTGGTCGGCGACCGAGGTATAGTAACCCGAAACGCGCGCCGTGATCCACGGCAGATTGAGGTTGTACGACAGGTCGACGCCGAGTACCTTCTCGGAATCGAGGCCCGGCGTAGTCGTATTGCGGGTACGCGCCGAAACGAAAGCGTCGCGGAACTGCGGGGGATTGACCATGTAGGCCACATTGGCGTCGATGGCGTGCGCACCCGAGAAACGGTACGAGAACTCGCCCTTGAGCTTGTAGGTCAGGTAGTCGAGCGTCTTCGATTTGCCGAGCGAGTTGTTCGCGAAGAGGCCCTTGCGCAGCCGGCCGTCGCGCCACATGGCCGTATAGCCGACCTCGCCGCCGAGGCTCATCGTGAAACCGCCGAACGAGGCGTAATACTGCGCCCAGACCTGTGCCTGGCGCAGGTTGGCGTAGTAATCGTAGCTGAACTTATCGCCTTCTCCGACGCGGCGGGCCTCGCCGTGCTTGAGGTAATAATCCAGGTCGTTCTGCGAAAGCAGCGGGTTGTAGTTGCCGTTGTCGCGCAGGGCGAACTTATCCACGTCGAGCCAGTAGTCGGCACCGAGCAGGTCTTTCACCTCGTCGTAGTACTCCGTGCGGTTGACACGCGCCGTCAGGCCTCCGCGCAGCACGGACTGGTTGCGGAACGTATGGGCGATGTTGGCCGCGAAGTTGAAATCGCGCTGGTCGGTATGGCGTTCTTCGATCATGTAGATGCCCGAAGCCCCGGACTTGTTGCGGTTGTAGTTCATGCGGAACATGTTGTCGTAATCCATCTGGCTCTTGCTGGGGTCGGTGATCCACTCGCGCATCGAACGCAGCGCAAGGTCGTTGTACGTCCCCAGATCCGAACTCTCGATGCCCTCGGACAACTGGAGGATACGGTTCGTGTAGAAGCTGGGCAGGTAACGGTAGTAGTCGGGGCGCGGGTCGGGGCCGTCCGTCCACGTCAGGGCCGAATAGCCGTTCTTGCCGAAGCGGAACGAAGCCGCGGCAGCAAGTTTGGTATTCGACGAAATGTCGAACCCGTAGTTGAGCATCACGATCGGCTCGTGGTAATCGCGCACGCGCGAGTTGCGCAGCTTGCCGGCCTGCTTGCCCACATTGGGGTTGTAATAGTTGTTACTCAACAGGTCGTAGGCCTCCTGCGTCGACGCCTGCTGCGCTCCGCGCTCGGTCGGTGCGCCCAGGATGGTCAGCGCCAGGTTGTGGCGGTCGTCGCCGAAACGCTTTTCGACCGATGCGAAGTAACCGTAGGCATTGTAGTACACCCCGTCGACATAGGAGTTGCCGCCCTGGCGGGTCGAGAACGAGAAGGCGTACGACCATCCGTTGTCGAGCAGGCCCGAAGCGTAGGAAACCATCGCGCGGAAGCGGTACATCGAGTTGCCGTTCACGACGCTGGCACGGAAGCCCTTGCGCATCTGCGAAGCGCGCGCATTGACATTGGTCGTACCGCCGATGCCGTCGATGCCGTAGCCCGACGAGCGCAGCCCGGCGGTATTCTCCTGGTTACGCGTGGCGTCGTTCAGGCCGCTCCACAACGACCAGGGGCCATAGCCCGTCATGGCGTCATTGAACCGGATGCCGTTCAGGTAGATGCTCGAATACTGCGAATCGTAACCGCGCACGTTGAAACGCATCTCGCTGAATTTATACGAGGCGATGTTGTTGAAGACATCCTTCGACGACGAAAGCGACGAAGGCAGCGACTGCCCGTCGGCCGCCGTATCGGAGTCGAACTCCGCGAACACGGCGTCGTCGATGACATACTGCACATCGGGGGACATCACCACCGAATTGAGGTTCTTGACCATCTTGTCGACACGGATCGCCAGGTCGAGGTTCTCGAACTCGGGGGCTTCGAATTTCAACTGGTATTCCCCTTTGGGCAACTGGTCGATATTGAAATTACCGTGGTTGTCGGTCATGACGGTGACGCCGAGCGGTTCGACAACCACCTTGACATTGCTCAGTGCGACACGGCCGTCACGCGAGACGACCTTGCCTTTGACGCCCCCGTCCTGGGCATACGCCCCGGCACAGGCCAGCGTGAGCAGGATAACAAGTAAAGCTCTGATCTTCATAATTACTTTGTTGGGTTATTTACCGATGTAAATGAATACGGGAAGGTGGTCGCTGTATCCCCCCTGGAAATTGTTGCCCACGAACGTACGCAGCGGGTAGCCCTTGTATTGGCCTTCCTGCTGGAACAGATAGGGGGCACGGAAAATATTGCCGTAATATTTCCCCTTGGGGGCACGCTCCAGCTTGAGCGAACCCGTCGAGCCGGTAGCGAGGTTCTCCGACACGACGATATTGTCGAACAGGTTCCACTGGTCGCGGTAGGCAAGCGAACCGATGCCCGCCTTCAGCATGTCGATAAAGGGATTGTAGTATCCGCCCGATTGGAGCTTGCGGATGTTGCCTTCGGCGCCGAGCACCTCGGTGATGCTCTTGTCGGTGGCGTCGTCGTTGAAGTCACCCATCATCACGACCTTGGTCGCGGGGTTGATCGCCAGCACCGAATCGGCGGCATGGCGCATGATCTCGGCGGCGCGCTCGCGCTTGGGTGCCGAAGCCTCCTTGCCGCCCAGGCGCGAAGGCCAGTGGGCCACCATGAAATAGAACGGTTCCCCGTCGATCGTCCCCCACATCGTCACCACGTCGCGCGTGCGGAAATTCGGCAGGCTCTCCATCGTAAACGGGATCGGGGCGCTGCCCTCGAGCTTGAACACGTCGGGACGGTAGTAGAACGCCACGTCCACGCCGCGGGCATCGGGCGAATCGTAGTGCACGATGCGGTAATTGGCCGGGGCGAGTTTGGGCGTAGCGATCACGTCTTCCATGACATTGCGGTTCTCGATCTCCGAAACGCCGATCACCACCGGGTAGTCCTTGTTGATGGCGGCGATGTCGAACAACACGCGCGAAAGGTTATTGATCTTTTTGGTGTACTTGGGCGTATTCCACTTCTTGGGCCCCTCGGGCGTAAACTCCTCGTCGTAAATCTCCGGGTTGCGGATCGTATCGAAGAGGTTTTCGAAGTTGTAGAAAACGACCTTGTAGGGTTTCTGGGCGAAGCAGGCGACGATCAGCGCTGCGAAAAGCCCGGTAAAAAGCAGTTTCTTCATATTGTTCAGATTAATTTATACCCCAGTCCGAGGGATTGTTCTGTGCCTTCACGTCGGCGGCAATGGCCTCGTCGAGCATCGTAAAGAATTTATAACCCGTTTTCTCTTCGATGTCGGCAACGCTCGTGATATATTGTTTTATATTCCCGGTCGTGGTTGAGGAATTTTCAGCCCAATAACCGATTGCCGCCAATTGCGATGCATCGGTAATCTGGTCGATCCGCTTCCCCGTCCTGCCGCTTTTGGTACGTAGCAGCACCTTCCAGCAATACTGTGGAATCGCGACCCGATTCCCCCCTTTATCCGTCGTATATCCCTGTACCCCATAAGTTCCCGTAACATTGTACAAGGTATCGGGATATGAAATATATTTCAGGGTAAGATCTTCCAAATCCCCCCCACGACCCGCTATTAAAATCAGGATCCTGAGGCATAATATTGGTCGAATAGAACGTCTGCTCATTCAATAGCGAAGAATAGCTGACATAACGATGGTAGGACATACACTGATGCCCGCGGATAGGCCGCCCATTATATGAACCGCGGCTCAAATCGACCTGAAATTCCTCCGGCACTTCAGGATCGTATTTCCATGCATTAGAACGCTCATATTTTCCAACCCGGTAACAGGAATGGATCGGATAGGCAACCCAGTTGGCGATACGTTTCTTCGTGTCGTAGCAGATCGTAAAGTTGCGGGCCGTCTTCCCTTCCGAAAGGGGCGCATAATGCGTTACGTAACAGTAGTCGGAGGCTTCGACATAGGCGGGCAATTCCGCCCACGCGTGATCCATCGATGCCGGAACCGAGTAGTCCGCCTGGTCGATCGTCAACGTGAATTCGTGTCCGCCGTCGAAGACGACATCGACCGCGGCACGGCGCGAAGCGCCCGTTTCATTATCGTCCAGGTAGAGGTACACGACATCGTTCGCCGAAACGAGTTTCGCCGATTTGGTCGTGGCTTGCGTCCTGCGCGACGTCCAGCACCAACTGCCGCCTTCGGTCACGGTGACGGTATAAGCCGTACCCACGGGCCCCGTCAGCACGAGCCGGGGATCGGTCGCATAACCTTTGGCGTCGAGCGTGGTCGTCTCGGTTTCCATGAACACCGCGGAAATATTCGCCGGGGTGCCGTCGTCGGAGGAACCGCACCGCCCGAAAACCAGCAGGAGCGCCCCGAGCACCATAGCCCGTCCGAAAAGTTTCAATAACCCTTTTGTCAAAATCATGTGGGAATTTGCAAATAAAAATGTCAGGTAGAAAATCCGACAATCATCCCCGGCGGAAGCCAATCCGCCGGGGATGGATTATCGGAATCAGAGAGTTGCTATTCGCTCAATTCATAAAGGGCGACACCGGAATACTTCACGCCATCGGCGTTCGACGAAGCATATGGGCCGAAACGATTACTTGTAGAATCGTCTTCAATCTGGTACAGCAATTGACGTTTTGTCTTCTCCGTAGAGGTTGCTACATCCATAATTGCAAACCAATTCTTGTCATTATCATAAGTGATCGTCCAAGTCTTCGACGAAGTATCGGCCAGTTTAAAATTGGTACCAGAGTTGTGTTCAATATATTTACCGGCACTATTCTTAATCACATAGGCATCGCCATTGGCTTCGATTGTCACAGCATAGGCATCATTTGCCTCATTCGATTCGATCTTACCACCCGAAACCGTGATATCGACACCAGTGAACTTACTCGAAGTCATCGCAGCTGCAGCGGGCATCACAACATATTTCGAATTGACTTCAGCCACGACTAAATACTTCTTACCCGCTGCTATCGCATTGACTCGCGTATATCCGCTACCGCCCGGTACGGATTTCCCGGCCTGCGAAATCGCAACGGTCTTGGTATCCACAGCGGCACCGGCCTTCATCAGTTTGATGGTCAGCGTGGCGGTGATAGCCTGCTCCGTCGTGTTTTCCTTGGGCGTCACAGTTACAACCATCCCGTTTACGGAGGTCGTGAACTGCTCCGATTTATCCGTAGCGGCTTCGATCGTGCAGTCGTCGGCATTGGCAGCCGTGACCGTCACGGTCTTGGCATTGTCCGTCGCAGCGAAAGAAAGCGACGTCGGGTCGAGCTTGGTAATCTTCGGTTCAGCGGGTGCATCACCATCCTTTTCGACCGATACGGCAATCGTGCTAAGCATCTTACTCTGGTTGGTCATACCTAACGTATAACCCTTGACAATAACAACCTGTCCATTAAGGGAAGCATCGACAAAACCATCGGCGGGATATGCCAGAGAGCCCTGCAGATCCGTACCTTCGACAGCTATATTATAGTAATACCCGTCTATCGTAAGCGTGCCCGAATATTCGATATATTTAATAACGGGAGTGGCTGCCGCATAGGCATCGAAAGCGGCTCCGTCGAACTTTTCGGGAGTAGGCTGTGTGAAGGAACCGTCAGATACCTTTTCTATTACCAGGTCGGTTTCAGAGAACTGTACCAACTTACTGTAAGTAGTCGTCTTGCCGGTCACCTTGACAGTCTGGCCAATCGTAGCGGAATAATCTACCACAGGCTTATTATCTTTCCATCCAAGATAGACCAGAATCTTCCCGCTATTGTCCTGAATCAGGAAACTACGTCCGTTAATCGCCACGACTTGTCCCTGCGTAGTATAGGTCGCGCCTACCGAACCCGCAATGACTTCAGCAATGGTCTTCGTTTCAGTTACAGGAGGAGTAATATTGTCCAGGTCGACCTCCGTACCACCGATGCCCTCGAAAAGTTTCACGTCGTCGATACGGTGTGCGGATGTAAGATCCGAAGTAAATTTAATGTAAAGTTCCGAAGGCACCTGTTTCAGCGTGAAATTGGCCGTCGCCAAAGCCCAGGTACCGTAGTTAGAGTGCTCGTCGTCCCCGACAGGGCGGTCATAGGTAATTTCCGCCCAGTTTTCACCGTCTTTGCTCAGATATACATGGAACTCCGAAGTCTTGAAGGCATTGTCCTTATCTTCAAAAATACTACGGTATGAACCGAACGTAAGTTGAAGGTTCTTCTGGGTAGATTCAAGTGCGATTTTCTGAATCTCAAAAACACCGCTCGTTCCGAAAAACATATTGTTGACACCGGAAGCGTCGTCCTTGTACTTCGAATGGCTATCGTTCGAAGGCAAATTCGAACGAACACTTATACCGCTCGTTTTATAAGCAACATTGTCGGCACCCGTACCAGTCTGATTCTTCCAGCCCTCGAATGCATCTGCGAAGGGGAACTTACCATCTGCCCCCTTTTGAGCCTGCTCCTTATCGAAATCGTTAGCATAGATAGCATCGCCCGTGGGGGGGGGTGTAACCCCGCTGCCGTACTGTTTCACGGCTACGGACGACTCGGCCTGGCCCCATTTGCCGAATTCGGGGTGGATAAGCGTGAAGGAGATCTTACCTTCGCGCAGGTTCGTACCGGCGGGCAGCTCGGAAACCGTAACGGAGATCGTTCCGTTGCCTTTGCCGCTCATCGGGGAAATGGTAGCCCAATCCAGGTTACTTGCAGTAACCGTCCATTCGCAGTTCGCCGTGATGGCAACGGTCTGCGTCGTCGCCGTCTCATCGGTGAAATCAAGCGCCGTCGGATCCGCCGTCAACTTCGGCGTCAGCGACTTGTCATCGTCGTCGGAGCATCCCGTAAATGCCGTGGCAGCCACAAGGAAAAATGCACCGAAGACCAACCTAAAAAGATGTTTACTCATAAAAATAGTTTTAATTAGGTGATTATAAACTAATATCCGTTTGCAAAAATAACTTACGATTCTTCCGTTTTTTCAAGGGGAAACTATTACAAAGATAGTTTTTATTTCAAAAATACAAAAGGATTTCGGCATATATTTACTGTTAATATTCCGTTACATAGCAAAAAAACGTTCCATGCTGCTTCGAAAGGGACAACCCGTCCGGCAGACAGCCTCATCCGCTCCCAAATTAAGGCTCCGGCGGGGGGGGCTCCCGCCCCGAACCGTAAAATCCCCGGGGTACCTTCGGCCAGACAAAAAAACCGCCCCGGAAACCGGGACGGGCGAAGTTTCAAGGCTGGTTGGCGGATTGCATCGGCAGGGGTCATAAATCGACATCGTTTCTGACGCTGCAAAATTACCCAGCGGTTATTTCATAGTTGCGACAATCCCATAACAATCCCGGGAATATGGCATTGCACGCATGTTGCATCAGCCGGCAAAGCCCGTCGGCAACACCATCCGGCCGCAAAAGCAGCCAGCCCGGACTGTAAAGGTCCGGGCTGGCCGTGCCGAATAACGGGTTCGGCAACGATTGCAATACGACAGCGGCCGATCCCACACAGCGGCCGCGCAGGGATCACGCCCTATTCCCACTCGATCGTTGCGGGCGGTTTCGAGGAGATGTCGTAGACGACGCGGTTGACCCCTTTGACTTTATTGATGATGTCGTTCGACACATTGGCAAGGAACTCGTAGGGCAGGTGCACCCAGTCGGCGGTCATGCCGTCGGTCGAGGTCACGGCACGCAGTGCGACGCAACTCTCGTAGGTTCGCTCGTCGCCCATCACGCCGACGCTCTTCACGGGGAGCAGGATAGCCCCCGCCTGCCACACCTTGTCGTAAAGCCCGGCATCGCGCAGGGCGTCGATGTAGATTTTGTCCACGTCCTGCAGGATTCCGACCTTTTCGGGCGTGATGTCGCCCAGGACGCGGATCGCAAGGCCGGGCCCCGGGAAGGGATGGCGCCCGATCAGCTGCTCGGAGATCCCGAGAGAACGGCCTACGCGGCGCACCTCGTCCTTGAAGAGCAGGCGCAGCGGTTCGACGATCCCGAGGTGCATCTTCTCGGGCAGCCCGCCGACGTTGTGGTGCGACTTGATCGTCGCCGAGGGGCCGTTGACCGACACCGACTCGATCACGTCGGGATAGATCGTCCCCTGCGCCAGCCAGCGCACGTCCTCGATCCGGATCGCCTCGTCGTTGAATACCTCGACGAAATCGCGGCCGATGATCTTGCGCTTGGTCTCGGGATCGCTCACGCCGGCCAGGTCACCCAGGAACTTGTCGCCGGCCTTCACGCCCTTGACGTTCAAGCCCATGTTCTTATACGACTCGAGCACGTCCTCGAATTCGTTCTTGCGCAGCAGGCCCGAATCCACGAAGATGCAGTAGAGGTTCTTGCCGATGGCCCTGTGCAGCAGCACGGCGGCCACCGACGAGTCGACGCCGCCCGAAAGCCCGAGCACGACCTTGTCGTCGCCCAGTTTCTCCTGCAACTCGCGCACGGTGGCCTCTACGAAACTCTCCGAGGTCCACTCCTGCCTGCAGCCGCAGATACCCACGACGAAATTCTTCAGCAGGTGCGTGCCGTCGGTCGAATGGTAAACCTCGGGGTGGAACTGGATGCCCCAGGTCTGCTCGCCCTCGATGCGGAACGCAGCCACGCGCACCTCCTCGGTGCTGGCCACGACCTTGTAGTCGGCCGGCACGGACGTGATCGTATCGCCGTGCGACATCCACACCTGCGTGGTCGCAGGCAGGCCGCGCATCAGCGGGTCACCGGCATCGCCAACCGTAAGCATCGCACGGCCGTACTCGCGGCTGGGCGCCGGCTGCACCTCGCCGCCGAAGGCCGATGCGAGGAACTGTGCGCCGTAGCAGACCCCCAGCAGGGGCAGTTTGCCCTTGATGGCCGAAAGGTCGGGGGCAGGGGCATGCTCGTCCCTCACGGAGAAGGGACTGCCCGAGAGGATCACGCCCCGCACCGAAGCATCCGGCACCGGAATCTTGTTGAAGGGGTGGATCTCGCAATAGACATTCAGTTCGCGTACGCGCCGTGCGATGAGCTGCGTATACTGCGACCCGAAGTCGAGAATCAGGATTTTTTCCATAATATAACGTAAGTCCGACGAATCTGGGTTCATCAATTTCGGAAGGTTTACAAGCCATGAAACTCGCCGGACTCACTCTACGGCGTCTTCGACGCCGGTTTCAGGCCTAAAATTCCTCCGGGCCTTCTCGTTGCCAAGGAAGACCTCGAATCCTTATTATTTTCTTTTTACCGGACGGTTGTAACTTCCCGAAAGGCGCATCTCCGCGGCGAAAGCCTCGTTCCCGACTTCGCGGATGCGTTCTATGCAACCTCGGCGGTCTGAGCGAAAAACGACCTGAAAAACCCCGGCGATGAAATTATTGAACTTTCCGCAGGCATCCAGCGGCACCAGCGTGCATTCGGCGCAACTCTGCCAGCCGTTCTCCCGGCAGCAGAAACGAACCTTGCACCACACGGCCTTTTCGTTATCGCGGCACCCCGGACAACTCCCTTTCCGGAATTTCCGGCATGAACCGCAAAAAAGCCCGCAGGCCGCAATCCCGGGATCGGAACTATTCACCGCGGGAATAATTGGGCGTTTCACTCGTGATGGTCACGTCGTGCGGGTGGTTCTCCGTAACGCCGTTCGAGGTGATGCGGATGAACTGCGCACGCTGCAAAGCCGCGATGTCCCTGGCACCGCAATAACCCATGCCCGAACGGATGCCGCCGATAAGCTGGAAGACAGCCTCGCTCAACGTGCCCTTGAAGGGTACGCGCGCCACGATCCCTTCGGGAACGAGCTTGTTGATATTGCCTTCGCAGCCCTTCTGGAAATAGCGGTCGGCGGAACCCGCCTTCATGGCGTCGATCGAGCCCATGCCGCGGTAGGTCTTGAACTTACGGCCGTTGTAGATGATCGTCTCGCCGGGAGACTCCTCCGTGCCGGCGAACATCGAGCCGATCATCACGCAGTCGCCGCCCGCAGCCAG
>OLJW01001161.1_pt1 | contig 30748 bp, 33 predicted proteins | sample 1603411 | NCBI WGS metagenome assembly OLJW01 (sample SAMN04168659, study PRJEB22393) | human gut metagenome | biome: human gut microbiome; feature: stool | host: Homo sapiens | collected 2014-05-12 | reverse complement strand
AGATCAAGCCCGGCCTCTACCCCAACGAGACGGTCAAGAGCGACGAGGAGATCATCGCCCTGGTGGCCTGCGGTTATCCCGACGGATCACCCGTGCCGCCCAGAAGAAAAGAGGTCTGTGAGATCTTGCGCTATCGCATGTAGGCGGAGACGGTCCCCGGCCAAGCGCCCCTGCTGCGGAACGGTCTGCGGCGGGGGCGCTGGTTTTTCAGCGGGGGAGGGGGGAGGAGGAAAGCGTGATGCAGACGCAGGTGCTTTGTGAAAGTGGCCGCCGGGCCGCAGCAGAAGGCGGGGGCATCCAGCCGCCGCCAAGCAGCATATACGACATGCTTCAACTGGCGCAGCGCTCCATGACCCGGCGCGCCGCCGGGCGCCTTGCCGCCTGTGGCATTACCCCGGGCGAGTACAACATCCTGCGGGTCCTGCGGGGACGAGAAAAAATCACGCCCGCAAACCTCTCGGAGGCGCTGGGCTACACCAGCTCGGTGGTCTCCAACTATCTGAGGCAGCTCCAGGAGAAGGGGGTCGTCTCCCGCCGGCCACTTCGGAAGGACCGCAGGCAAAGACGGGTCGATTTGACCATCCGGGGAAGCTGCCTGGGCTCGGAAGCCGCCGCCGCAGTGCGCGAGGCAGCGGATGAGGCGCTCCGGGGCATTCCGACCGGGGATCTGGAGGTCCTTTTCCAATGCCTGTCGTGTCTGTGCAGCCGCAATCAGGCCCCCACTTGACGGCCCACCAAAATTTGAGCCATGGAAGAGATGCCCCGCGGCCTTGCGATAAAGCAAGGCCGCGGGGGTCTTTTTGGAAGAGTGGCCGAGCCACTTGCCGGACATCCGGGTTTGTGGTATCATAGGCAGAGATTTGAAACATTGTGAGGGAAAGCGTGAAAATAGGCAACGTTACCATTGATTCCAGACTGGCCCTGGCCCCTATGGCCGGGGTCACCGATCTGGCCTTCCGCCAGATCTGCCGGGAGCTGGGGGCAGGGCTTACCGTCACCGAGATGGTCAGCGCCAAGGCCCTGTGCTATCAGGACCGCAAGACCCGCAGCCTGCTGCGTCTGGGACCGGGGGAGCATCCTGCCGGGGTGCAGATCTTCGGCAGCGACGCCGCCTGCATGGCGGAAGCCGCCTGCATGGCCGCCGAGCTGTCCGGCGCCGACTTCATCGACATCAACATGGGCTGTCCCGTGGGCAAGGTGGTCTCCAACGGTGACGGCTCCGCCCTGATGAAAGACCCGGAGAAGGCTGCCCGCATTGCCGAGGCGGTGGTGAAGGCCTGCCCGGTGCCGGTGACGGTGAAAATGCGTCGGGGCTGGGACAAGGGCAGCATCAATGCCGTGGAGCTGGCCCGGATGCTGGAGCAGGCAGGGGTGTCGGCGGTGGCCGTCCATGGCCGCACCCGCACCCAAATGTACGCCGGGCAGGCGGACTGGGTCACCATCCGTCAGGTGAAGCAGGCGGTGTCCATCCCCGTTATCGCCAACGGCGACGTGTTCTCGGCGGAGGATGCCGTGGCCATCCTCCACTTTACCGGCGCTGACGCCGCCATGATCGGCCGGGGCAGCTTCGGCAACCCATGGATCTTTCAGCAGGCCCAGGCGGCGCTGGAGGGCCGTCCCGTCCCGCCGCTGCCGCCGCTGGCGGAGCGCTGTGATGTGGCGGTGCGGCAGATCCGTCTGGCCGCCGAGGACAAAGGGGAACACATCGCCATGCTGGAGGCCCGGAAGCAGTACGCATGGTATCTCAAGGGCGTTCCCCACGCCAACTACTATAAGGAACAGATCGTGCGGATGAACACGCTGGAGGATATGGAGCGCATCACCGCCGGTATCAAGAGGGACCTGAAATGACCGAGCAGCAGTGGATCGCCCGTGCCAGACACGGTGACACAGACGCCTTCGAGCAGCTGGTGGTGGCCTACGAAGGGCCGGTGTACCGGCTGGCACTGCGGATGTGCGGCAGCGCCGAAGACGCCCGTGAGGTGACGCAGGACGCCTTTCTGGCGGCATGGCGTGGCCTGCCGGCTTTCCGGGGCGACAGCCGCTTCTCCTCATGGCTGTACCGGCTTACCACCAATGCCGCCATCGACTTCCTGCGTCGGGAAAAGCACCATCTGGGGAACCTCCCGCTGGAGGAGGCCCCGGAGCGGCCGGATCCCCAGCAGCCGGAGCTTCTGGCGGAGCAGAGAGAGCAGCAGGAGGCCCTGCAAAGGGCGCTGGATCAGCTGTCACCGGAACACCGGCAGGTGCTGCTGCTGCGGGTGGTGCAGCAAATGAGCTACGACGAGATCGCACAGGCTCTGTCGCTGGAGAGCGGCACGGTGAAATCCCGTATCAGCCGGGCCCGCCGCCAGCTGCGGGAAATTCTCCTGCGGCAGGGGAACTTCTTCTCCGACTCTGCCGTCTTACCAAATAGAAAGGAGGGGTGAGTATGCACTGCAATCAGGAACAGATCGAGGCCCTGCTGGACGGGGAACTCACCGGTCCGGAGGGGGACGCCGTGCTCGCCCATCTGCGGGATTGTCCCGGCTGCCGCAGCTACTACCGGCAGCTGCTGGCTATGGAGCAGGCCCTGCGGGCCGATACCGATCCCGTCCCGGAGGACTTGCTTGCGGATATCATGAGCCGGGTCCATGACACCCCCCAGCGCCGGCGGCGGCAGCCGTGGCTGCGGGCTGCCATGGGCATGGCGGCGTGCCTTGTGGTGGTACTGGGCATCTATCTGGTACGCCAGCAGGCAGAGAAGGGCGGCGACTCCCCCTTCAGCGGTATTTTGCCGGATTCCTCCGCCAACAACTCTGTCGGCGCCAACGAGGATACTTTTACCGACGAGGTCGTTCCCTCTGACGGTGGTCTGGCCTTCTCCTCCGGCGGCGCAGAGGAGCAGGAATCCTCCGGCCCGGCGGACTATGTGCTCACGGGCCACCCGGAGCTGGCCCAGCAGGCCCGCCAGTGGCTGGCCCAGCAGGGACTGGAGCCGGACGAGGACGGCATCTATCCCCTCACTGTCCAACAGATACAGGGGCTGAACGCCGCCGTGCCGGAGCTGGAGCTTCCCACGGATGATGCACTGCGCCTGCTGCTGGAGGACTGAGGCCTGCCTTGACGGGCCGGGCAAAATGCGCTACAATGGCCCCAGAAGGGCTTTCCCACCTAAGTGCAAAAGGAGGTCATCCCATGACAGAACAGGAACTGTGCCGGGCCGCCGTTGCCATGCTGGACCGTTCTTACAGCCCCTATTCCCATTTCCCCGTGGGTGCGGCGCTGGAGTGCAGCGACGGCACGGTGTTCACCGGCTGCAACATTGAAAACGCCGCCTACGGTCTCACCATCTGTGCCGAACGCACCGCCATCTTCAAGGCCATCAGTGAGGGCCACCGGGATCTCAAACGCATCGTCATCGCTGGGAAGAGCGAGGACTACTGCGTCCCCTGCGGCTCCTGCCGGCAGGTAATGCAGGAGTTCGCCCCCCAGATGGAGGTCATCTGCCTCAACGGCAAGGGGGAGGCCAAGCACTTCGCCCTGAAGGAGCTGCTGCCCTATGGCTTCGACGAGACGTGGCTGTGACCGCCGCCCTACAGGCGGCATAGGATAGACCACTCCCCTAAAAGGAGGTCTTTTCCGTGGCAGATACGCTGGATGCCCTGCCGGCGGGCCGGTGGGCCGCCATCCGGGCTGTGACGCACTCCCAGCGTCAGCGGCTGCTGGAACTGGGCTTCATCCCCGGCACGATCGTCCGGGCGGTGCAGATCAGTCCCTTGGGTGATCCGGTGGCCTATGAGGTGCTGGATGCCGTCATTGCCCTGCGCCGCTGTGACGCCCGGTGCGTCCATATCACGGTGCTGTAAGTGCTGCACATGTTAAAAAGGAAGAGACGATGGAACCATCGTCTCTTCCTTTTTGTCTGCGGAGGGGGCTGTTTGCTGCCACCGGCGGGTAACTTTCTGCCTTTTGTGCCTCCGGCGGGTAACTTTCTTTCAGCAGCGAAAGAAAGTTACCAAAGAACGCCAGCAGAAACCCATGGTTTCTGCACTTCCTTCCCGGTGTGTAAGAGCTGCGGCATAGTTCCCGCCGAAGCAGGGAATTGACTTCCTTCTACTCACGCTGCCACTTTATTGGGCGGTTGAAGGGGATCGCTGTTCTACCGTGGAGAACGGATCGCCACGGGGCTTTGCACCCTCGCAATGACGGGAAGCGGGGCGGCGTTTCGGCGGTTTCCACAATGACACCGTACAGCGGTAGACCCACATATCCCTTCGCCTGAGCGGCAGCGGGTCTGTTGCTGAGTCGATTCCCACTACGTCCCATATCGAATGAAACTCTTGAGAGGAAAGGAAGTTTTGAACCCACCGGTTTCAAACGGCTCTTTTGTCGGAGGCACGTTCTTTACGCAAAAGGGACTATTGAAAGAAAGTTGCCTGCCGGAGGCAAAAAGCAGGCTGTCGGAGACAGAAAAAAGGACTGCTATCAGAAAGGCACCCTCCGAAGGCAAAACAGTGACTCATCGGAGGCAGCCAAACAAGGCGAAATAAAATCCCAGCCGGGCGGTGCTGCGCACCGTCCGGCCGGGGGCATCTCATTTCTCCCGGTGCTTGCGCTCCCGGTAGATGGGCTCCGGCGTGCGGATCACCACCTGAGTATCCTCCGCCACTGAATCCGTCAGGAAGGCGTTGCCGCCCACCACGGCATGATCCCCGATGGTGGTCTCCCCGCCCAGAATAGAGGCCCCGGAGTAGATGGTCACGTCGCTGCCCACGGTGGGATGCCGCTTCCCCGGCAGACTGGCATGGCCCTTCCGAGGGGACAGCGCTCCCAGCGTCACGCCCTGATACAGCTTCACATTCTCCCCGATGACCGTGGTCTCGCCCACCACGATGCCGGTACCGTGATCGATGAAGAAGTGGGCGCCGATCTGTGCGCCGGGGTGAATATCGATGCCCGTGCGGCTGTGGGCGTACTCACTCATGATCCGGGGGATCATGGGAATCTGGCGCAGATACAGCTCATGGGCCACCCGGTATACGAAAATGGCAAACAGCCCCGGATAGGCGAACAGGATCTCCTCCTTGGAGGCCGCCGCCGGGTCGGATTCAAAGGTGGCGTCCAGATCCGTCAGCAGCAGCCGCTGCACGCCGGGCAGAGCCTCCACCACCTCACGGGCCAGCATCGGCGCACGCTGCTCCTGCTCCTCCGGCAGGGCCAAAGCGATCTGCCGGGCCAGCTGGCCCTCGATGCGCTCCAGCAGCAGCGCCGTGTAGTCCTCCGCCAGAAGGGTCATCAGCTCCGGGTCGCCGTAGTAGGCCGGAAAGACCAGCCGCCGGATCTCCTTCAACAGTCCGATCACTGCCCCCTTGTCCGGCAGCCGCAGGCCCTTGCCGTACATGGGAACGGGGCTGCGCTGCATATTCTCCGCCATGGACCGGGCTGCCGCCCGGATGTGCTCTTCATACATGGGATGTCTCCTCCTGTCCCGCCCCCGCAGGGGCCGTCTATCCTATGTTCCCTCCCGGTGTCAGGATACACCGGCCGGAATCTTTTCCTCCTCCTTTTGGGGGCGGCTGCCGTCAAAGGGGGTCTCCAGCTGGCTCAGGTCCCGGAGGTAGCCCTTGAAATCGCTGTAAAACGCCGCATACTCATATCCGGTGCAGATGCGCTCGTCCATCACCACGCCGATGGGCATCACCTTCCGGGTCAGGTCACCGCCCATGTAGTCCGGCACGGGCTTGCCCATGCACACGAACACGCTGGTGGTGCCGAACTCGTAGCAGTGGTGATGGATATAGCTGGTCTTGATGGAAGCCAGATTGGTAATGAACATACTGGTGTGGAAGGGCGACAGGTCGATGATCTTCCGGGGCAGCAGCCCGTGCTTGTCCAGATGATACGCCAGCCACACCACGAACTTCGGCAGCCCCGGCACGGAGAACATGAACCGTGCGAACTTGTCGGTGCTGTTGGACTGGTGCTCATGCTGGTTGGCGGCAATCACCTCCCGAATTTTCCTGTCAATGGAGAAAATATCGTCCGACGGCTCCAAATACACTTTCAGCGCTGTCTCGTTGACCACCCCGTCGGATCGCTTCTTGAGAATGACGAAGGAGACGCAGAAGTGGTTGCGCCGATAAATTTTTCCGTTCATCACGAAGTAGTTCAGCTTTGGATTATCCAGCACCGCCCGGTAGTAGGCGGCGATGATGACACTCATGTGGTTCAAGCGTACGCCCTCCCGCCGCCAATGGCGGATGTAGGCCTTTACAGCCTCCTCGTCGACGTTCTCGGTGATGGAGTTCCATGCATCGTAGCGCTTGGGCATGATGTAGGGGATGGCCGCCACCAACGGCGGCAGGTCTTTCACTCTGGTTCCGTCAGGTCTCATGATGCTTTTTCCTCGTTCCTATACAGATGCAGTCATTATACGCCCTCCCGCCGTCCATTGCAACCGTTTTCCCGTTCCTTTGCCCCGCAAAAAGCCCGCTGCGGCCGCACTTTCTGCTTGTCCTTTTCCGGCGGATTTGTTATAATAGTTGATTATAGTAGTATGCGGAAGGGAGCGCTGGCAGATGAAGTTTTCCAAATGGCATATCGCCCCGGCGGAGGAAGCGGATATCCGCCGTCTCGGCGAGGCTGGCTATCCCCAGCTGGTGTCGCAGGTACTGGCGGCACGGGGCATCTCCACAGCGGAGAAGGCCGCCGCCTTTCTGGAGCGGGGCCGGGATCTGACCTGCTCCCCCTTCCTGATGAAGGACATGGACCGGGCGGTGGAGTGCATCAGCCGGGCCATCAGTCAGGGTCGCCACATGGCGGTGTTCGGGGATTACGACGTGGACGGCATCACCGCCACGGTGATCCTGGTGGATTACCTGAAAAGCCGGGGCGTCGATGTGCTGCACTATATTCCTCGCCGCATCGAGGACGGCTACGGGCTGGGGCAGGACGCCATCCGCTCCCTCCATGAACAGGGGGTAGAGCTGCTCATCACCGTGGACTGCGGCATCACCGGGGTGGAGGAGGTGGACTTCGCCGCCTCTCTGGGCATGGATGTGGTCATCACCGATCACCACGAGTGCAAGGACACCCTGCCACGGGCCGCGGCGGTGGTGGACCCCCACCGGCCGGACTGCACCTATCCCTTCCCCTATCTGGCGGGCTGCGGCGTGGCGCTGAAGCTGGTGCTGGCGCTGGGCGGTGAGAGCCGGGAGGAGGCCCTTTTCTCCCGCTACTGCACCTTGGCCGCCATCGGCACCATTGCCGATGTGATGCCCATGTCCGGGGAGAACCGCATCATCGTCTCCCGTGGCTTGGAGTGCATCACCCAGTCGGACTTCATCGGCCTCCACGCCCTGCTGCAGGAGGCAGGCCTCATGGATAAGGCCATCACCTCCGTGCAGGTGGGCTTCGTGCTGGCCCCCCGCATCAACGCCGCCGGCCGCATGGGGGCAGCGGACAAGGCCGCCGACCTCCTGCTGTGTCAGGATCCGGCGGAGGCCGCCCGGTTGGCCCGTGAGCTGTGCGCCCTGAACCGGGAGCGTCAGGCGGTGGAGCAGACCATCTATGCCCAGGCAGTGGAACAGATCGACCATCTGCCGCCGCAGGAGCGCAGCGCTCTGGTGCTGGCCTCCGACACGTGGCACCAAGGGGTGGTGGGCATCGTGGCCTCCCGCCTGTCGGAAAAATACGCCTGTCCCAGCTTTATGATCCACTTAAGCGGCACCGTGGGCAAGGGCTCCTGCCGCAGTTGGGGCGGCTTCAACCTTTTCGCCGCTCTGGAGCGCTGCTCCGACCTCCTGCTGGATTTCGGCGGTCACGAGCTGGCGGCGGGCTTCACCATCGATGTCGCCAATATTCCCGCCTTCCGCCAGCGGATGAACCAGCTGGTGCGGGAGTATCAGGGTGGCGGAGCGCCGGAGGTATGTCTGGAGATCGATGCCGCCCTCACCTGTCCCAGCCGTGTCACCCTGACGGAGGTGGAGGCTCTGGGGATGCTGGAGCCCTACGGCGCCGGCAATAACCGCCCTCTCTTCTGCCTGATGGGCGCCACGCTGGAGCGGCTGCAGAGCGTGGGCCAGAATCGCCACCTGAAGCTGCGGCTCAGCAAGGGCAGCAGCCAGTTCGACGGTATTTTCTTCTCCGTCTCCCCCGACACCTGTCCCGTTGCGGCGGGCAGCCGGGTGGATGCGGCCTTTTATCTGCAGATCAACGAATTTCGGGGCAACCGCACGGTACAGCTGCAAATGGTGGACATCCGCCCGTCCCTCACCGTCAGTACACGGGAGGATGAGTGCCTGCACCTGTTGGAGCGCTGTCTGCGGGGCGATCGGCTCCTGCCCAAGGAGGCGATCCACCTGCTGCCATCCCGCAGCCAGTGCGTGCAGCTGTGGCGGGCGCTGGAGCACACCGTCCCCCCGGAGGGACTCACCGCCTGCTACCTGCCGCTGCTGCGGGAGCTGTCCGCCCGGCTGGAGGGGGCCGACCCCTTCCTTCGGACTGCCTTCTGTCTGGAGGTGTTCCGGGAACGGCAGCTGCTGACCCTCCGGCAAGAGGGCGACACCATTTCCATCACACTCACCGGCCAGGGGAAACACGTCCGCTTGGAGGAATCCGGTTACTTACAGGGCCTGCATGAGGTCATGCAGCCCAAACGGGGAGGCGATCACCATGACTGATACCCAGCATACCACCGCACCGGCGTCTCTGGTGCCGGAGATCCGCCCGGAGGTCTGGGCTGATCTGGAGCAGCGCTACCGCAAGCTGGAGGACACCGTCCGCCACTATAACCCCAGCGCCAACTTTCAGCAGATCCGGGCCGCCTTCGAGTTCGCCGCCAAGGCCCACGGGCCGCAGATGCGGAAGGACGGCTCTCCCTTCATCTCCCACCCGCTGGCGGTGGCCCAGATCGTGGCGGAGGAGCTGCATCTGGACTCCGAGTCCATCGAGGCGGCCCTGCTCCACGACACCATCGAGGATACCTCCGCCACCCACGAGGACATCTCCCGGCTCTTCTCTCCCACGGTGGCGGATCTGGTGGAGGGCGTCAGCAAGCTGACCCGTGTCCACTATACCTCCAAGGAGGAGGAGCAGATGGAGAACCTCCGGAAGATGCTCATGGCCATGAGCAAAGATATCCGGGTGATCCTCATCAAAATCTCCGACCGGCTCCACAATATGCGCACCATGGAGTACCAGACCCCGGAGAAGCAGAAGCAGAAGTCCTTCGAGACCATGGAGATCTATGCCCCCATTGCCCACCGGCTGGGAATGCAGAAGATGAAGTGGGAGTTGGAGGATCTGAGCCTGAAATATCTGGACCCCATCAGCTACCGGGAGATCGTGGAGGCTCTGAATGAAAAGGCCGCTCAGTATGACGGCTTCATGTCCTCCATCCACGACCAGATCACCCGCCGCCTGCGGGAGGCCCACATCGACGGCTACGTCTACGGGCGCATGAAGCACCCCTACTCCATCTACCGCAAGATGTATACCCAGAACAAGTCTCTGGACGATGTATACGACCTCTTCGCCTTCCGGGTCATTGTGGACACGGTGTCCGACTGCTACAATGTGCTGGGCATCATCCACGACCTGTATAAGCCCATTCTGGGCCGCTTCAAGGACTATATCGGCACCCCCAAGCCCAATATGTACCAGAGCCTCCACACCACCGTGGTGGGCCAGAACGGCATCCCCTTCGAGGTGCAGATCCGCACCCGTGAGATGCACGAGGTGGCCGAATACGGCATCGCCGCCCACTGGAAGTACAAGCAGAACGGGCAGGGAGCCGGAGACGAGGGCCGCTATGAGTGGGTCCGCCGTCTGCTGGAGAATCAGGAGGGCGCCGACGCCGAGGACTTCATCCACTCCCTGAAGGTGGATATGTTTGCCGACGAGGTGTTCGTGTTCACCCCCCGTGGCGACGTCATCAACCTCCCCGCCGGAGCCACGCCCATCGACTTCGCCTACAACATCCATTCCGCTGTGGGCAACCATATGGTGGGGGCCAAGGTCAATGGCCGTCTGGTCCCCTTTGATACCCGCCTGAAAAACGGCGACATCGTGGAGGTGGTCACCTCCCAGTCCGCCCACGGCCCAAGCCGGGACTGGGTGAAGATCGCCCGTTCCAGCAACGCCCGCTCCAAGATACGCCAGTGGTTCAAGCGGGAGCGCCGGGACGAGAACATCGTCAACGGCCGGGCCTCCTTCGAGTCGGAGCTGAGGCGCTGCGGCGTCACTCTGAAGGAGCTGACGGCGGAGGAAAACCTCCCCGTCATCCTGAAAAAGCTCTCCTTCAAGAGTCTGGACGATATGTACGCCGCCATTGGCTACGGCGGCGTCACCAGCCTGAAGCTCATCGGCCGTCTGCGGGAGGACATCCAGCGCATCCTGCACCAGCATCAGGCAGAGCGTCAGGCGGAGGTGCCGGTGGAGGGCCAGCCGGAGGTGACCCGCCCCGCCGTCCCCGTCCGGGAACACAGCGAGCAGGGCATCGTGGTGCAGGGTCTCAGCAACTGTCTGGTGAAGTTCTCCAAGTGCTGCTCTCCTGTCCCCGGCGACGAGATCGTGGGCTTTATCACCCGTGGCTACGGTGTTTCTGTCCACCGGAAGGACTGCCCCAACGCCGACCCCGCCCGCCGTCCGCCGGAGGAGGCGGGTCGCTGGATCAAGGTCTCCTGGGGTGGCAAAACACGGGAATCCTACCGCACCAATTTGCAGGTGGTGTCCAAGGATCGGCCCAATCTGCTGGTGGATATCTCCACCATCCTCTCCGCCGCCAAGGTCCACGTATCCTCTCTCAACGCCCGCTCCACCGCCGACGGCTTCGCTCTGATCTCTCTGGCCGTGGATGTATCCGACAGCCAGCAGCTGCAGGCTGTCATGCGCCGGCTGGAGCAGATCTCCGGTGTCATGCGTGTTACCCGCCCCGCCGGGTGATAAATGCGCCTCCGGCGCCACACTTTTCCGATAGCTGGCAAAGTGTGCAAAAGCGCATATGGTCGTGTCTACCGATCTCCAGCCACATTGCGACGTGAAAATCGGTTGACACTCCCTCGAAATCGCTCCAACTCATCAAAATCATCGCATATATTGTCGAAAAAGGAGACTATATTCCATGAGAGCTGTACTGACACGGGTAAAAAGTGCCTCCGTTGCCGTGGACGGCAAGACCATCGGCCAGATCGGACAGGGCTTTCTGATCCTGCTGGGCATCACCCATGAGGACACCGAGGCCCAAGCCGTGAAGCTGGCGGACAAGCTAGTGGGCCTGCGTATTTTTGAGGACGAGGACGGCAAGATGAACCGTGGTCTGGAGACGGTGGGCGGCGAAATTCTGGTGGTATCTCAGTTCACCCTTTACGGCAACTGCCGCAAGGGCCGCCGTCCGGACTTTCTGGCCGCCGCCCGGCCGGAGGTGGCCATCCCCCTGTATGAAAAATTCGTGGCTCTGTGCCGGGAAAAGGGCTTTCACACCGAGACCGGCGAATTCGGCGCCGATATGCTGGTCCAATCCGTCAACGACGGCCCCCTGACCCTGATCGTAGACACCGACCAGCTCTCCAGCTGACCAATATGCTCCATCGGCGGAGTATATCCCGGCTCTGCTTGGCTGTTTTTTCTCTATGCGATCCCCACGCTATCTTCTACACGACCATTCACATCCCAGCGATGCTTGATAAAGGAGAATATCCCATGAAAATCGATTCCATCCGGGTGGGCTTTATTTCCACCAACTGCTATCTGCTGTGCGACGAGGAGACCGGGGTCTGCGCCCTCATCGATCCCGGTGACAAGCCGGAGCAGGTGGCCGACATGGTCAGCCGCTCCGGCTGCCGTCTGGAGTACATCCTGCTGACCCACGGTCACTTTGACCACACCACCGCCGTCCGGCCCCTTCTGGAGAAGTACCCCGATGTGCCGGTGTACATCCACGAGAAGGACGTCACCGACCAGCCGCCCAAGCACATGGATATGATGTTCTCCCGCCTGCCGGAGCACAACCAGCGCTACTACAAGGAGGGGGACACCCTGACGCTGGGCAGCCTCACCATCCGTGTCATGGAGACGCCGGGCCACACCCAGGGTTCCGTATGTCTGCTGGTGGGAGATGTGATGTTCTCCGGTGACACCCTGTTCCGTGGCTCCTGTGGCCGCACGGACTTCGCCGGCGGCGACCCCAAGGCCATGCTGGCCTCGCTGGACCGGCTGGCGGCGCTGCCCGGCAACTACAAGGTCTATCCCGGCCATGAGGGGGCCACGGAGCTGGACTATGAGCGCCGGGTGAACCCCTTTATGACCCGGCGGCTCTCCCTGTGACGGAGGGGTGCCATGAAGCTGATCTTTCGTGGTCACGAGGACCGGTACGCCGTGGAGCAGAGTCTGCTGGCTTTTTTCCCGGAGGAGCGGCCGGTCTATGAGCCGGCGGAGGATGGGGAGGATCATGCGCTGGTGACGCTGAGCCGCTCCCCCCGCTATAACACCGCCGTCACCACCATCACCTACCACGGCCGGACGGCCCGTGGCATCTCCCGGACCGCCGTGGACCCGCAGCTGACGGAGTATGAGGCGGAGCGCCTTCGCCAGAAGGCGGTGAAGCTAAGCTTCTTCAAGGCGGCACGGGAGATCACCGGCATCACCCCCAGCTGGGGGGCGCTGACGGGCATCCGCCCCGGCAAGCTGGCCTCCCGGATGCTGGAGGAGGGCATGACGGAACGGCAGGTGGACCGGGTCCTGCGGGACACCTACTTCGTCTCGCCGGAGCGCCGCCGCCTGTGTATCGAGACGGCGGAGGCCTCCCGCAGAGCCAAGGCGGAGCTGAAGCCGGAGGATATCTCCCTGTATGTTGGCATCCCCTTCTGTCCCACCCGCTGCGCCTATTGCAGCTTTGTGTCCCAGTCCGTGGAGCGGACGCTGGGACTGGTGGAGCCGTATCTGGAGGTGCTGCACCGGGAGATCACCGACGCCGCCCGAATGGTGCAGGAGACGGGGCTGCACATCAAGTCCTTCTACATGGGGGGCGGCACTCCCACCACGCTCTCTGCCGATCAGATGGACCGGCTGCTGACCCACCTGAACCGCAGCTTCGATCTGTCGGGCTGCGTGGAATACTGCATTGAGGCCGGACGACCGGACACCATCGACCGGGAGAAGCTGCAGGTGCTGCTGGATCACGGCGTAGACCGCATCAGCGTTAATCCTCAGTCGCTGGAGGATCACGTCCTCACCGCCATCGGCCGCCGCCATACGGCCCGTGACGTGGAGGAGGCCATGGCACTGGCCACCGGCATGGGCTTTCCCCATGTGAACATGGATCTGATCGCCGGACTGCCGGAGGACACGCCGGAGGGCTTCCGGCGGACGCTGGACAAGTGCCTGTCCTATGGGGCCGACAACATCACCGTCCATACCCTGAGCCTGAAAAAGGGAAGCCGCATTTTGCTGGAGAACTTCACCATCCCCTCGGCGGAGGCGGTGGGCGAGATGCTGGACTACGCCAACGCCGCCCTCCGGCAGGCGGACTTCCGCCCCTACTACCTGTACCGGCAAAAGTATATGTCCGGCAGCTTTGAAAACACCGGATGGTGCATATCCGGAGCCGAGGGGCTGTATAATATCTACATCATGGAGGAGCTGCACAGCATCCTCTCACTGGGGGCCGGTGGCTCCACCAAGATGGTGGATCCGGTGCATCAGCGCATCGAGCGGGTATTTCACACCAAGTACCCCACGGAATACATCCAGAGAAGCGAAAAGCTGGAGGAAAATCTCTCCGCCTTCCGTCAATTCCATGAGAACATGAGGGGATGAGCATCCCCGGACGGGAGGGTGCATGGGCTTTCTGGGGGGTGCCGCCCTGCTGACGGCGGCGGTAGCGGTCAGCAAGCTGCTGGGGGCCTTGTATAAGATCCCACTGGGCAACCTGCTGGGGAGTCGGGGCATGGGCTGCTTTCAGGCGGCCTACAACGTCTATGGCGTGCTGTTGACCCTCTCCACCGCCGGTCTGCCGCTGGCCATGAGCCGCCTCATCGCCCAGAGCAGGGGCAGACCCCGGCGGCAGCGGCGCATTTTCCATGTGGCGCTGGCGTTATTTCTGGCGCTGGGGCTGGTGGGCAGCGGTGTGATGCTGACCTTTCCCCGGCAGCTGGCGGGCCTGCTGCACAATGAGCTGGCGGCCCCCTCCATCCGGGTACTGGCCCCGGCGCTGCTGGCGGTGTGTCTGCTGTCCGCCATCCGGGGCTACACCCAAGGGCAGGGGCAGATGCTGCCCACCGCCGTCAGTCAGGTGGTGGAATCCGCCGGGAAGCTGGTGGTGGGGCTGGGCCTTACGTGGTATCTCCTGACTGTCCGGGGCGTCTCCCCGGAGATCGGGGCCGCCGGGGCCATGGCAGGTGTGACCGCAGGCTCACTGCTGGCGCTGCTGGTTCTGGCCCTGCGGTGGCTGCCCTCCTGCATGGGCAGCGACACTCCACCCTCCCGGCGGGAGGTGCTGGGTCAGCTGCTGAAGATCGGCGTTCCCATTACGCTGGGGGCCGGAGGCATGAGCTTCATCACCCTGCTGGATCAGTCCGTGGCCATGGATGCCCTCCAGAGCCGGTTGGGTCTGGGGCTGGAGGAGGCCAACCGGCAATACGGGGAGTACGCCTTCGCCCTGACGCTGTTCTCCCTGCCGCCCTCCTTTCTCTATCCCATCAGCGTCAGTCTGGTGCCGGCCATCAGCGGAGCGCTGGGACAGGGCGACCGGCGGACGGCCCGCCGCCACACCCGCACCGCCCTGCGGATGGCGCTGCTGCTGGCGCTGCCGTCGGGGATAGGGCTGTCCGTTCTGGCGGGGCCTGTCCTGCGGCTGCTGTACCCCGCTCAGGTGCAGACCGCCGCTGCCGCCGCCCATCACCTGCGGGTGCTGGGGCTGGCTGCCGTGTGCGTGTGCCTGATGGTGGTCTCCGGCGGTATTTTGCAGGCATGGGGCCACGAGCACATCCCGGTGGTAACGCTGCTCACCGGCGGGGCGGTGAAGATCGCTGTCAGCTATCAGCTGGTGTCGGACCCCGCTTGGGGCATCCGGGGCGCCGCCGTGGGAACACTGCTCTGCTATGCGCTTATTGCGGGGATGAACCTACTGGCGGTGGGACGCACCACCGGGATAGTCTTTCGCTGGGGCGTTCCTCTCCGGACGCTGGTGGCAGTGGGGGCCATGGCGGTGACGGCCTCCGGCTTTTACCGGATGCTGGTACACCGGGCTTCCCTGCCGCTGGCCGTGCTGGGAGCCGTAGCGGCAGCCGCTGCGGTGTACGGCGGTCTCGTCCTGCTGCTGGGGGCAGTGCGCCGAGAGGAGCTGTGTGCCGTTTTTGCCGCCAAAAAGCGGCGAAAACCATCTGGATTTTTTTAAGGATCTCTCACAAATGACGAAAAGTCTTGCAATAGGAGCGTAAATATGATAGATTTTGAGAGGAAGGAGCATTATGGTCTTTCGGATCTGCTGCGCATCGTGGCGTTGCTGCGGTCAGAGGGCGGCTGTCCGTGGGATCGGGTGCAGACCCATGCCTCCCTGCGGCGCAGTCTGCTGGAGGAAGCCTATGAGGCCGCCGAGGCCATCGACCGGGAGGACCCTGCCCTGCTGAAGGAGGAGCTGGGGGATCTGCTGCTGCAGGTGGTATTCCATGCCGACATCGAGCGGCAGGCCGGCGATTTCACCATAGACGATGTGGCCGACGGTGAGGTTCGCAAGATGCTCTTCCGGCATCCCCATGTGTTCGGGGGGCAGGAGACGGTGCAGGACGCCGATACGGTGCTGGAGGGCTGGGAGGCCATCAAGCGCCGGGAGAAGGGCCAGCAGACCACCGCTCAGGCGCTGGATGCCGTGGCCCGGAGCCTGCCGGGACTGTGGCGGGCGGAGAAGCTCCAGAGCAAGGCCGCCCGTGACGGGTTCGACTGGCCGGACATCTCCGGGGCGCTGGACAAGCTGGACGAGGAGGTATCCGAGCTGCACCGGGCCGCCGCCGGAGACGGCGACGTGACGGAGGAGCTGGGAGATGTGCTCTTTGCCGCCGTGAAGGTGGGGCGCTTTGTCGGGGTGGACCCGGAGGTCGCCCTCCACGGCACCTGTGAGAAATTCATCCGCCGCTACCGGGCGGTGGAGGAGGGGGCAGCCGCCATGGGGAGATCCGTGGATCAACTGCCGCTGGAAACGCTGGAGGCCCTGTGGGTCGAGGCCAAGGGATCTTAATGCGATGGATATCGTTTTAGGATATAGACGTACCAAAGAAACATTTTTTAGGAGGAATCACCATGAATAAAACCGAACTGATCGCCGCTGCCGCCGAGAAGGCCGGCCTGTCCAAGAAGGACACCGAGGCTGTCATCACCGCTACTCTGGCTTCCATCACCGAGGCCCTGCAGAACGACGACAAGGTCCAGCTGGTGGGCTTTGGCTCCTTCGAGGTGAAGAAGCGTGCCGCCCGCACCGGCCTGAATCCCCGGACCAAGGAGACCATCGAGATCCCCGCTTCCGCTGTTCCCACCTTCAAGGCCGGCAAGGCTCTGAAGGACGCCGTTGCGAAGTAAGGTTTTATATGGTTTCGGTCGGTGTGCTGCGGCACACCGACCTTTTCATGAAAGGAGCAACGTTTCATGCGTCTGGACAAATATCTGAAGGTTTCCCGGCTCATCAAGCGCCGCACCGTGGCCAATGATGCCTGCGACAATGAGCGTGTCATGGTCAATGGCCGGGTGCAGCGGGCCTCCTACGACGTGAAGCCCGGCGACCGCATCGCCATCCGCTTCGGCCAGCGGACGCTGGAGGTGGAGGTACTCACCGTGGCGGACAATGTGGGTAAGGCCGAGGCCGCCGCCATGTACCGGGAGATCATGGACAGCCCGTCATAACCGAAGAGCCCCTTTCATACACATATCGTAGTATGTATGTGTATGAAAGGAGCTTTTTTTATGGCATATGAGATCACCGGCGCTCCCCTGCACCACCGGCTGGAGCTGGATGGCCGGGAGCGTCTGACGGTATCCGGAGTGGAGGACGTGGCCCGATTTGACGAGACGTGCATCGTCATGTCCACCTGCGTGGGGGAGCTGGTGGTCACTGGCGAGGGGCTGCACATCGGGAAGCTCACGCTGGACGGCGGAGAGCTCCATGTGGACGGCCACATCGACTCCATCAGCTATGAGGAGCCTGCCGCAGGGCGCACCTCCCTGCTGTCCCGGCTGTTCGGCTGAGGGGATGGAGAACTATGTCTCCGCCCAGCTGCTGCTGTTGGGGCAGGCGGCGCTGCTGGGGATGCTGGGTGGGGTGGTCTATGATCTGCTGCGGCCCCTGCGGCGGGGTCGGCTGATCCACCTGACGGATGCCCTGTTCACCGGGGGCGGGCTGGTGCTGATGGTGTGGTTCCTGACGGCGGTGAGCCGGGGCGAGGCACGGCTCTTTTTGCTGCTGGGAGCCTGCGGCGGAGCGGGGCTGTATTTTCTGCTGCTGGCGCCGCTGCTGCGGCCGCTGTGGGACTTTTGGGCCGCCGCTGCCGCCGCCTTTGGACGGCTGCTGGCACTTCCGCTGCACTTTGGTGTAAAGTTGGCGAAAAAAATCGGGAATTCCATGAAAAAACACTTTCTTTTTTGGAAAAAATACGCTACAATGAAACAGTATCGGTGGGAGTATCCCCCATCTACAAGGCGCAGGAAAGGAGACCGCTATGGCACGGAAGAAAAACACAAAAAAACGCCGGAGCGGTCTGCTGGGCGCACTGGTGCTGCTGATCCTGCTGGGCGTGATGGCCTATAAGCTGGTGGAAGTCTATGGTGACCTCTCCGTCGGCAAGGAGCGGGAGGCACGGCTCCGCACTCAGAAGGAGCAGAAGCAGGAGGAGGTCAACTCCCTGAAGGATGCGCTGTCCCACGCCGACGACCCGGACTACATTCTGGGGCTGGCCCGTGACCGGCTGGGGCTGGTGGAGGACGGCGAGCGCATCTTTCGGGACGTGAACAACTGAGCATCCCCATTTCAACACCGAAGGGAGTCAATAGAGAAGTATATGGAACTGGCGGTTGGGACGATCATCAGCGGGAAAGTCACCGCAATCACCAAATTCGGCGCATTCGTGAGCCTACCCGGCGGGAAGTCCGGTTTGGTCCACATATCAGAGGTGGCCGCTGCCTTTGTCAGCGACGTCCACGACTACCTCACCGAGGGGCAGGAGGTCACCGTGAAGATCCTCTCCGTCTCCCCGGAGGGGAAAATCGATCTGTCCATCAAGCAGGCCCAACCCCAGCAGGAACGCCCGCAGCCGGCCCGATCGGCCCGGCCCCAGGGCGGTCGTCCCGGCCCCCGCAGCGGCGGGCGGTCTCCCCGTCCGGCACAGGCCGCAGTGGTCATGCAGCCCCCGGCGGAGCCGTCCTTCGAGGACAAGCTGAAGCAGTTCATGACCCAGTCCGACAGCAAACAGTCGGAGCTGAACCGCTATATGGCGGGGAAGCGGGGCAGCGGGCGCAGGAGAAGATAATTGAAAATAGGCAGGCAGAAGCGTGAGGCTTCTGCCTGCTTGTTTTTTTGGGGCGAGTTTTGCCGGTGCCACATTCTCCATACGAAAACGGCGCTCTATGATCGGGCAGCATTGTCATCCATGGTAAAAGCGCAAATCATTACGCAGCGCAACCGGGGCGGTCACGCTGCGTAATCGGGTTAAATTACAGGTTTTCAGTCAGCTCCTCGCTGAGCTTCACGGCGCCATACAGATTCTTGGCGCTGCAGCCAGCCCGGCCGCCGCCGGCGCAGGCGCACGCACAGGCACAGGCACAGCTGGAGGCGCAGGCGCAATGGCTGCTGCCTCCGCCGAAGCCACCGCCTCCAAAACCGCCGCCACGCTTTCCGCCGCCGAAGCCGCTGCTGCGGGGCGGGGCGGGCTTATGCTTGGTGCCCACGGAGCCGGGACGGGGATGGCGGCCATCCGGGCCGGCGGGATACCACAGGCCGTGGACGAATACGTAGCGGGTGCCGAAGCCGCCGGCATAGCCGTCGTAGACGGCGGCCCGGATCACGAAGAAGATCACCAGAACGAATATCACGAATACGCTGAATACCCAGTCATCGGAATCGTCGGAATCGTCATAGGAGTCGTCGCCCCGGCTGTTATCCGGCAGATTATCCCGGCTGTTCTCCCAATACAGGGTGGAGGGCCAGCTGGCATATTCCACGGTGAAGTTCAGCCGGTCCCCCGGTTTCATATTGCTGGCGGTGAGCACATGGTCTCCGCCGGTCTGGCCGTCGGAGCCAACGCCCGCCACGGAGGCTGGGTCGTGCCACGTCAGGGTCATGACGTCCACCGGGGCTTCTTTGAACCAGCCGGGGGTATAGTCATAGGATACAGCTCCGCTGTCGCTGAGGGTATACATATACTCCTGCACCCAGCGGAAAGCGAAGTGGAAGGTCTCGTTGGCATCGTAGGACTGGGTGAAGTCGATGTAGGCAAGGCTGTTGTCGTGATCGATGCTCTGGATGTTGTCGGTGAGGGCCGTCATCTCCCGGATGGAGCCGTTGGGGATGCCGATCTTGGCCCCGCCCTGCTGGGAGTTGGTGGCAGGCAGATCCTCCAGAGGTTTCCAGTCCAGCGTCACCTGAATGGCGAGACTGCCGTCCTCGGTGTTGGGAGTGACGTCCACCTGATAGTTGACGATCTCGTCGTAGATCTTGTCGGCGTGGGCAGTGCGGGCCGTCAGGGGCAGCAGGCAGGCCGCCAGCAGCAGACACAGCAGCGCCCGGCAAATGGTCTTTTTCATGGTCAGCACCCCTCTCTGTTTCCCTCGCCCAGCTGGCAGATATGCTCCAGCTTGGCGCTCTTGGCCCGGATGGCCCGGCAGGTCTCGCCGTCCCAGATGGCGGACCAGTCGTCGGTGAGGAGGTTCCCCAGCGTGGTGCCGCCCAGCCAACTCTGGCAGGGGACCACCTGTCCGCCGGGCGTGACGGCCATGTTGCTCAGGCAGGCCCCGCAGCTGGGGATCAGGTGCAGGCCAAGGCTCCGGAGCGTTTCCTCCGGCAGCCAGCCGGGACTGGTGAAGTCGATCTCCATGCCCAGTTCCTCCGCTGTCTCCACGGCCTGACGCAGCACGGCAGTCAGCTCCTCCTGCGTCAGGCGGGTGGCCTGACTGGCCTCCGTCTCAGCGCCGCCGGAGGGAATGAGTCCGGAGCAGGTGACGTATCGCACTCCCAACTCATGCACGAAGCGGAGGGTAGCGGCATGATCCCGATTCAGGCTGCACAGCGGCGTGTTCACCGACGTCATCAGGCCCGCCGCCACGGCATTGCGGACGCCCTGCACCGTGTCGTCGAAGCCCGGTGCGCCCACCAGCGTATTGTGGACAGCGGCATCGGCGCTGTACAGCGTCACCTGCACGCTGTCAAGGCTGGCCTCATACAGCCGGCGGCACAGCTCCGGCGTCAGCAGACGGCCGTTGGTGTTGAGACGGGTCACGAACCACTGGGCGGCCTCCACCAGCTCCACCAGATCCGCCCGGAGGGTGGGTTCTCCGCCGGTGAAGGTCACCTGCGGGATATTGGCGCGGCGCAGGCGCTCCAGCGCCTCCTTCCACTGAGCGGTGGTCAGCTCCCGGCTCTCGCCCATGGGCTGTCCGGCGGCGTAGCAGTGGAGACACTTCTGATTGCAGTGCCATGCGCCGTCCTGCGTCATGGCGCTGACCATCAGGTCCATGCGGTGGGGTGCCGACATATAGGGGGCATAGTCCCCCAGACTTAGGGTCCCTACCTCCACCGGCGGCTCCTGCCCCCGTGCGATGGCGATGAGGCTCTCCATCAGCAGAGCAAGGTCCTCCCGCAGCTGCTCCGGCTTGGTCCGGGGGTAAACGCTGCGGGTAGCCGTCACGGCCTCCTCCGCCAGGCGCTCCCAATCCGCCTGCTTCACCTCACGGTCCGGGGCGTTGTCCCCCTCTGTGAAGAAGTGCTCCAAGGCCGCCATGAAGTTGGCCAGCAGAATGGCCCAGCTGAGATTCAACGGGATCAGCTTGGCCCCGTTCAGCAGCAGAAGGAAGGGTTCGTCCTTCCCCTCCGCCCGTGGCGGGATCATGTGCAGCCGCACCACGCCCGGACCCTTGGGGTCCAGTGTGATATGGCGAACGCAGCTCAGGTGCTGCTCCCAGAATTTTTTCTCACGACGGGTGATACGCATCCGAATCAGCCCTCCCTACCCTGTTATTTTCTGGCTTACAGTATACCATATCTGCTGAAATGTGCAAGAACATCTATGGGTGGAGGAGGTTCTTCTCTCGGCTGTGACGCCGCAGCGCAGGTGCTGATGGGATGATTTTGTGGCTTTCCATAAAAAGGAGCCGCCCTGCAAGCAGAGCGGCCCAAGCGGGTGGGATATTGGAAAGCTTCCGATGCTTATGATATACCCGTCCGACAGTTTTGTAAATAGGAGCTTTTGGCGGAAAACGGGAACTTTTTCCGCTTCCTGTCGAATTTGTCGTGGATTTTAACTTTTTGTGAATTATCCACAAAAATAGGCAAAGCACCTTTTCAAACAGTAGGCAACATGGTATAATGCCCACAAGGATAAGGGGAAACCTCTCCCCGACCCTTCCCCCTTTTTGCAAAGGACACTTGGAAAGGAGCAAGCCACATGAAGTTCACATTTGCCTGTAAGAAAGTTGCGCTGAACGACTCCATCAAGGAATATGCCGAGAAGAAGATCAGCAAGCTGGATCGGTACTTCCCGGAGGAGGCAGACGCCTTTGTGACCTTCGCCGTAGAAAAAAAGAACCGCTGCGTGGTGGAGCTGACCATCCGGGCCGCCAACGGCACGCTGTTTCGGGCGCAGGAGGAGGACCCCGACGGGGATATGCGGGGCGCCATTGACGAGGCGGTGGCCTTCATCGACCGCCGTATCCGCAAGAACAAGACCCGGCTGGCCCGGAATCTGCGCCCCGACGCTCTGACCTCCAATATCCCTGCCGAGTTCGATGTGGTGGAGGAGCCGGAGTATCATCTGGTGCGTACCAAGCACTTCGCCGTGAAGCCTATGAGCACCGAGGAGGCCATTTTGCAGATGAACCTGCTGGATCACTCCTTCTATGTATTCCGCAGCGTGGAGACCGGCCATATCTGCGTGGTGTATCGCCGCAACAACGGCGGCTACGGTCTCATCGAGACGGAGTAAGGCGCTGAAAGTAAGCGCATGGCATAGAGCATATGGGGTCCCGGACAAATGTCCGGGACCCTTTTTTGTTGCGCCGCCGGCAGGCAGCGGAAAGGCTTTCTGCCGGCAGGGATGGAAAAAGGGACGCCCCAGCGGGCGTCCCTTCTATGGTTTTGCGATCGTTATGGGGAAATTACTGGTTCTGCTCCGGCTTGTCGTCCTCCAGCAGGGTCTTGGCGGAGGCGGCCAAACCGGCCAGCCCCTGAATTTCGCTGGGGATGATGATCTTGGTGGCCTTGCCGTCGGCTGCCTTCTGGAAGGCCTCCAGCGCCTTCAGCTTGATGACCTGATCGTTGGGGGCATTCTCGTTGAGCATCCGCATGGCGTCGGCCAGCGCCTGCTGCACCTTCATGATGGAGGCGGCCTCGGCCTCAGCGGCCATGATCCTGGCCTGCTTGGCGGCGTCGGCCTTCAGGATGGCGGATTGCTTCTCGCCCTCGGCCACCAGGATCTTACTAGCCTTCTCGCCTTCGGCCTGCAGGATGGACTCACGGCGCTCACGCTCGGCCTTCATCTGCTTCTCCATGGCGTTCTGGATCTCACGGGGCGGCAGGATGTTCTTCAGCTCCACACGGTTGACCTTGATGCCCCAGGGGTCCGTGGCCTCGTCCAGAATGGCACGCATCTTGGCGTTGATGGTATCACGGGAGGTAAGGCTCTGGTCCAGCTCCAGCTCACCGATGATGTTGCGCAGGGTGGTGGCGGTGAGGTTCTCGATGGCGTTCATGGGATACTCCACGCCGTAGGTATACAGCTTGGGGTCGGTGATCTGAAAGTAGATCACGGTGTCGATCTGCATGGTGACGTTGTCCTTGGTGATGACCGGCTGGGGATCGAAATCCGCCACCTGCTCCTTCAGGCTCACCTTCTTCACCACACGCTCAATGAAGGGGACCTTCAGATGCAGGCCCACGCCCCACACGGAGTGGAAGGCACCCAGCCGCTCCACCACATAGGCACGGGACTGCTGCACCACATAGATGTTGCGGACGATGATGGCAAGCACCAGAATCACCAGAATGGCGATCCCTACGATACCGGGGACGGACAGATTGTTGGTAGGCATTTGTTCTTCCTCCTATTTGTTTTATGAATGGACGGGCTGACCCGCCTCTTCCTCCACGAAGAGCCGAACGCCCTCCATGCGCTGTACCTTCACCATCGTATCCTTCGGGATGACCCGGCCGCTGGCGCTGCGGGCCGTCCACGTCTTGCCGTCGGCGTACACCGCTCCGGTGGGGACGGTATTGTCGATGGTCTCGGTGACACGGGCCGTCTGGCCCAGCACCCGGTCGGCGTTGGTGGGCGTCTCATCCCTGCGGAGCATCCTCTGCACCAGCGGACGGGTCGCCGCCAGCGCCGCAATGCTCACCACGAAGAACAGGACGATCTGCACCCACAGGGCCGCCCCCAGCACCGCCGCCAGCAGACCGGCCACGGCGCCCAGCACGAACCAGATGGAGACCAGTCCCACCGTCACCGCTTCCACGATGCCAAAGACCACGATGGCTGCGATCCAAATGACGATCATAGCTCCTCCTTTCGGGTTTCCCCTTGGTTTCTGGCTTGATTATATCATATCCGGCGGCGGGATGCCACTGTTATTTCCATCCTGTTAAATTTTTGTCAAAATCGTCAAGAGAAGGGCGGCGGCTTTGCCGGGGATGTAGAAAAGAGCGGGAATAAAGGGAGGGACGCCCAACCGGCGTCCCTCGTAATATATCCAAAGCATCAGAAGGTGTCCACGACCTGACCGTCGGCATCGTACAGGGTGCCATAGAGCCCCTCCGGCACGCCGGAGAGCCACAGGGGGATCAGCACATAGGGGCCACTGAGCTCTACGGAAAAGCTCTCCGGGCAGTGGTCCTGCTCCGGGATACCGGAGGTCTGGGAAATAGCGGAAGTGAGTCTATAATCCAGCGTCAGACGCCCCCCTTGGAGGTCACTGACATCGCCGCTGAGCACCAGCAGCGTCCGGGCCGGGTCACCGGTGGTGGTGAGCATCTTGTCAATGGCAGGCGATCTTCCGTACCGGCGGGCGGGATCGTCATCCGTCCGGGCCAGCAGACCGGCCTCCGGGCAGAGGTAGGTGTGTCCGCCGAAGCTGGCCTGCCGCAGCTGCGTCATGCTGACCTCGGTGCGGTCCGGCGTTTTCCAGAGCACGAAAATGTCATCTCCCACCTGCCGCTTGGCGTGGATGGAGAGGGTAGCCGGGTCCACCCCGGCGTACTCCGCCACCTGCTGATACACGACCTCCACAGAGTCGTCGTAGCGGACATAGCCGGACTGTGTCAGGTGCAGATACTGACAGATAGCCGTCCCCATGAAAACCAGTACAAACCCCGCCGCCAGACCTGCCAACAGGTAGAGATACTTTTTCATAATTTGCTCCTTTCCTATTGGGTCAATACGGCAGTCCACTTGCCTGAATGGAAATCGTCCAAGAATTAGGAATTGCCGTGCTTCCATTGTTGACATAGTATGTGTGCGTATACTGCATGGTTGCCGATGTAGTCGTATTCTTCAACGTTGCCCCAGGCCCCAAGGTCATAGTAATATCCATGTAGTCCATGACCTGAGTAGTTTTCTTTTCCAAGAACGACCAACTGTATCTTGAATCGTTATTTTGGTCCGCAATGTCATATGGCATTTTTGTGCCGTCTGAATAATATGCAAGAACAGAAACGCCCTTTGCCTTCAGGCCGCCGCTGCCGCCCCAATATATCGTTATCGTATCATTCATGGCCGCAGGTACTTTCGACTGGTCAGAGAATATTGTCACATCGCCCCAGTCTGCCCGTGCGCTCAGAATAACCTCATGCCGAGCATTTGTATATGCAGTAAGTGTGATTGTCAGCTTCCCCTTCACAAGTGGTCTGGGATTAGAAATCGCCAGCGGCGCAATCAAATTCGCTGCGTGCTTATAGGCTGCTACCTCTGCTGCGGTCATAGGACGGTTTTCATACGTTCCATCTTTCGTATACCCGTCTTTGACGTACACAGTTTCTGTCGTGACCGAAAGGATTTCCCAATCATTCTCCTCCGCCCTCTTCAAAACTGCCTCACGTACTTCCTCATCTTCAATGATAGTTGCCGCATCCTCGCCGCTTTTTGTGTTAGTTTCGGAATAATACGCTTCGTCCGCTGCATCAGCGGGAGCTTCCGCAAATGCAACCGTGCATAGGGATAATGCCATTACTAGTGTGAGTAGGATACAAATTGCTTTTTTCACAGTTTTCTCCTTTCCCGCTATGTGTGGTGTCTATCCTCTTCGCCTATTCCGTCCTATAAAAAAGTTCACCTCTTTTTCAAATTATAATCTTCTCTTTACGCAAATATATCACTCAATTCTCTGTTTGTCTACCTTTTTCCGGCAAAACATATATTTTCTGTTAATTTGCCATATTATTTTTTTATGTTTTCGTCATTTCCCCCAAGTAAGCTCCGGGATGGGGGTGGAGATATCCGCCTCCGGGAAGGGGGCCTTCTTGTCCTCCCGCACCCACATGGAGCGGACATTGTCGGCGGCAAACTGCCGCTCCACGCTGGGGACTCTGGCGGTAGCATACAGCAGCCCCTCCGGGCCGTAGACCTCCAGCAGCAGGACATAAGACATGCCGTTGCCGACGTAGGCGGCCACCGCCAGCTTTCCGTCCTGATAGGCCATGGCGAAGTTGGGCGCCACGGTATACGCCATGGCATCCTCATCGTCCTGCTTCTCCGGCTCCGGATCGGTGAAGCTGACGGTATAGCCGGTGACGTAGGCGGTCTGTGTGGGGCAGGTGTAGTCCAGATGATAGCCCTCCTCCGTCCGGGACAGCACCGTCAGCTGATCTTCCCAAAGCACCACGGCGAAGCCGTCCCGGATGGTCAGAGTATGATACCCGCCCGTGCCGGGATCCGACTCCGGCACCGGGCCGAGGGACAGCTCCTGCAGCAGGCGGTAGGTGCCGCCCTCCAGCAGGCGCAGCACCAACCGGCCGTCCTCCTGCGTCATGAGATACACCGTGCCGCCGAGCTCCTCCTGCTTCAGGGTCACCACCTGCTGGCGGGTGATATCCAGGGGGTACACCAGCTGGCGGCGGGACGGCACGGGAGTGCTGCTCCCGTCATCATCCGTCTGCACCGGGACGTACCACAGGCCATAGCCCTCCGGCGCCCAGTCGGGCTGGGGCTGCGCCGCCGGATCGATGCCCAGAGTGGTGAGGGTACCGCCCTCCAGCGGCAGGCTGAAGGGAGTGAAGTACATGGCGTAGGAGATCCCGGTGAAGTCGTAGCCGTTGATCTCATAGCTGCCGTCTGCGTTGCGGGCCAGCGCCACGGTGAGGTCGTCGGACTCTCTCACCGGGATGCTCAGGGCCGGGAAGGGTACGGTATCGCCAACATCCCACGGGCCGTAGACATCGCAAAAGTCTCCGCCGCCGGACCAGGGGGCGACGCTGAGGGACAGGGGCAGGTCCTGCCAGTAGTCCGCCAGATGCACCGTCACGTCTACCAGCTCCTCGCCGGAGGCACGGGCCTGCCGCAGGACCTCCCGGCAGATGGGGTCGCTGTCGTCCTCCTGATCTGCCAGCAGGCACTGGATGTTGTAGCCATAGCCGTCAAAGATCCACTGCCCGCTCCGGTCGCTGTACGCCAGCCGGAAGGATGCGTCGGTGGTGTCGGCGGCGGGGTCGTAGTCCATGCGCCATTGCAGGCGGTTTTGCTCCATGCCGATGCGGGCGGCCATATGCAGGCCCTCTGCGGCGGCGGGATCGCCAATGGTGCAGGCGTCCGTCAGCGTCAGCGGCAGGGCCTTGGAGCCCAAGGCCATGGCGGCAGCCGTCAGGGCCACGACACACACCAGCGTCAGGGCCAAAATGGCTCTCCATGTGCGTTTCATGTCACCCCTCCTCGTCCGGCAGCTGGCTCAGGGCCTTGCGGACCCGATCCGCCTGATAGTGATACGTCTGCTTCACACGGGTCACCAGATCCTCGTCCTCCATCTCCTGCTGGGAGATGTCTCCGATGAGCCGCCCCTGCCGCAGCAGGACGGCACGGGACAGGAAAGTCTTGACCTCCTCCAGCAGATGGGTGGAGAGGATCACCGTCTCGTGATCCGACAGCAGGCCCAGCATCACCCGGTAGAAGTCCTCCCGGTTGAAGAGGTCGCTGCCGGAGAAGGGCTCGTCCATGAGGATGTAGTCCGCCCCCTGTGACAGGGCCAGCGTCACCTCCAGCTGGTTCTTCATGCCGGTGGAAAAACTCCGCAGGGGCTTGTGCAGCGGCAACTGAAAGAACTCCGTCAGCAGGCGAAACCGCCGATCGTTGAAGGCAGGGAAATGGGCCTGATAGAAGTCCCGGTGATCCATCGGGGACAGGGCCGGAAAGAAGGAGTGCTCGCAGGTGGCAAAGGACAGCCTGTGGATATTCCCCGGCCCGATGGCCTCGCCGTCCAGCGTCACAACGCCCTTGTGGCGCAGATAGCCCAAAATACACTTCATCAGCGTGGTCTTTCCGGCACCGTTCTCCCCCAACAGCCCCACGATCTGCCCCTGCGGGATGGTCAGCGACACATCCGACAGGGCCTCCTTGTCCCGATATTTCTTTGTTACATGAGAAATTTCCAGCATAACGGTTCCCTCCTTCAGCTCCATATTCCGAATAATCCGTGGCCCAAGGTCTGCGCCGGGGTAATGAGACGCCAAGCCGCCCAACACAGCACCGACAGCACCGCCGCAGCCGCTATACAGGCCACCATCCACCGCAGCGGCACCGTCCACACCTGACGGCGCAGGGTGCGGCCGCCATCCGGCAGGCGCCGCATGAGATAGATGCTGCGCCCGCCCTGATAGTAGGAGGCGTACAGCACCGTGGCCGACAGCAGCGTCCCCAAGGCGAACAGGGCCATCAGCACCAGCGCAGGCTCCATGGTCTGCCAAAAGGGCAGCATCCTTGCTCCCTCCCGTACCACGGAGCGGTTTCGCACCGGGTCCCACTCCATCAAGCTCTGATAGGCGCTGCCATAGCGGCAGGCAAAGAGGATGCCGCCCCAAAAAACGGCCCCCAGCAGGGTACTGCGGATGATGCCGGCCATACGCCCGGCCTCCACGTTGGGGGGCAGGGCCGCCGTCAGGCCCTCCCGCGAAAACCAGTTATTCCTCACGGTTCTTACCTCCTGTCAACAGCAGTTCCAGCATCCAGCCCATAAGGGCCAGCGCCGTCAGCAGCATCGCCATCCACGCATTGTCGGCGACATCCACCGTGAAGGTAAACATCGTGACACTCACCGTCAGCAGTGGCCACAGGTTCAGCCGTCCCCGCCGCTGGCTCCGGATGAACAGGGCCGCCGCCAGTGCATTGGCCATCAGCAGCGCCAGATCCGTCACCCACACCGCCGCATCCGCCAGCGGCACCAGGTGGTGCAGGAAGGAGTCGCTGTACACCAGCAGCATCAGGGATTGGGGGCCGACACCCCAGTTGGGCTCCAGCCCCTGAAGCTTCAGCTGCATCCCCAGCAGCGCTGCCGTCGCCACCAGCGCCCACAGCACCAGCAGCATGGCGGCGTGGTACGCCGCCCACCACAGATCCACCAGCTCCTCCCGCAGGCGCAGGCGGCGGACCGTGTAGGCCGTCTGGCTGCCGAAGCCGCAGCCCCCCAGGCACAGCATGACCATCACCATCAGACAGCCCACGGCGGCAGCCAGCGGCGCCGCTCCCACACCGGCGGCACCGCCTGTGTGTTCGGGATTTGCCAGATACGTCAGCGCACCCACCGCCAGTGCCGTCAGTCCGGAGGCAATGAGTACCGGGACCATGCTGGCCCGTGCCGCCAGTCCCATCACCGAAAGCTGCTTGTTCATTCCGTCTCCTCCTCTGCATACAGTCTCTCAAACAGGCTCCAGGCACTCTGCCTGTCCAGCCCCATGCGCTTCATGCTGCGGACCATGGCACGCAGCTCCGTCTCGGTCAGTTCCTGCCGCAGCGCCGCCACCCGTCCGGCGTCGGCGTGGACGCAGCTCTTGGCTCCGGTATGGGATTCCACCAGTCCCTCCTCCTCCATCATGCGATAGGCCTTCTGTACCGTGTTGGGGTTCACCGCCAGCAGCGCCGACAGCACCCGCCGGGAGGGCAGCTCCTCCCCGTCCCGGATGGTCCCGGCTGCGATCCCCTGCTTGACATAGCGGATGATCTGCTGGTAGATGGGTACGCCCTCCGCCTGCATAAAGGAATCAAACTGTATCATGGCATCGCCTCCTTCAACCGTATTACTCGTATAGTACGCTTTCTAACCGTATTATACGAGTAGTACGGTTTGCTGTCAAGCCCTCCGGTAAATTTTTTGCCGCTCTTGCGCTTTGGGGGAATATCCGATATACTGGGAGAAACAGGGCGCAGCCCCTGTCCGTGAATCATACTGAGAGGACCGCCGTCTATGGAAACGTATCTGATCCCCTGCCTGCTGGGGCTTGAAAAGCTGGTAAGCGACGAAGTGAAAAGACTGGGCCTGCAGGAGGTGCAGGCGGAGAACGGCCGCATCCTCTGCCGGGGAACGCTGGCGGATGCGGCACGGCTGAACCTGAACCTGCGGTGCGGCGCACGGGTGCTGCTGGTGCTGGGCCGCTTCCCGGCCCGCAGCTTCGAGGAGCTGTTTCAGGGGACCCGTGCCATTGCGTGGGAGGACTATCTGCCGGAGAACGCCGCCTTCCCGGTGAAGGGCTACTCCATCTCCTCCCAGCTGCACTCCGTGCCGGCCTGCCAGTCCATCATCAAGAAGGCCATGGTGGAGCGAATGAAGGCCCATTATCACCGGGAGCAGTTCCCGGAGGACGGTGTGAAGTATCAGGTGCGCTTCTCCCTGTTCAAGGACGAGGCAGCCCTGTGTCTGGATACCTCCGGTGAGGGGCTTTATAAGCGGGGCTATCGGGCCGTGGGCGTGGAGGCTCCCCTGCGGGAGACGCTGGCGGCGGCCATGGTACTGCTGTCCCGCTATCGGGGGAAGGATCCCTTCTGCGACCCCTTCTGCGGCTCCGGCACCATTCCCATCGAGGCGGCGCTCATTGCCAAAAACCGCGCGCCGGGACTGGACCGCAGCTTCGACGCCCAGAGGTGGGCGTTCCTTCCGGCCAAGGTGTGGATGGATGCGGCGGACGAGGCCATGGACAAGGAATTCCACAGCCACTACGACATCTGGGGCGGCGACATCGACCCCCGTGCCGTGGCCATTGCCAGGGACAATGCCCGCAAGGCGGGGGTGGAGGATATGATCCGCTTCGAGGTGGCGGACGCCGCCGCCTTCCGCCGGGACGCGCCCTATGGCCGGGTGGTCACCAACCCGCCCTATGGGGAGCGCATCCTGGAGAAGCGGGAGGCGGAGGAGCTTTACCGGGCTTTCGGCCGGGCGGTGTGCACGCTGCCGGAGGGGTGGCGGGTGAGCGTGCTCTCCTCCCACACGGAGTTCGAGCGCACCTTTGGGAAGAAGGCGGACAAGAAGCGCAAGCTATATAATGGTATGCTCAAGTGTGACCTGTTCATGTACCTGGGGTAAGAAAAGCTGGGGCGGGGGAGACCCT
>OLJW01001098.1_pt1 | contig 32074 bp, 25 predicted proteins | sample 1603411 | NCBI WGS metagenome assembly OLJW01 (sample SAMN04168659, study PRJEB22393) | human gut metagenome | biome: human gut microbiome; feature: stool | host: Homo sapiens | collected 2014-05-12 | reverse complement strand
CGCCTGCGGCGGGTCGCGTAAGCGACATTCTACCATTCCGCCGCAGTGCGATCCTTGCGGAGCGTTTTTATCGTATAGAAACGAAGTTTCCTATACGATAAAAAGGAATAGAATGCTCGCAAAGCGCGCATTCTATTGTCACAATTAAATTAAGGTTGAGATTTATAAAAACCTCAACCTTACCCAATTTCTTATTTGCTTGCCACACCATACTTGCGGTTGAACTTATCGATACGTCCGCGAGCCTGTGCTGCCTTCTGCTGGCCAGTATAGAAAGAATGGCACTTAGAGCAAACTTCAACGTGAAGTTCGGGCTTGGTAGAGCCGGTTACGAATGTGTTGCCACAGTTACAGGTTACAGTTGCCTGGTAGTAGTTAGGATGGATTCCTGCTTTCATTTCCTTTCACCTCGTCTTATATTGATTGGTTATCTGTACTTGTTCTCATCCGCGAGGCCTTTCGGCCACTGCCTGTAATATTCTACGGACAGCTTATTCATAATACCATAGGAGTGTGCGCAATGCAAGACTTTTTGCGGATTTTAAAAAATTTCCTGCCGGCTCTCAATACTCCTTTTTTTTCGTATCTTTCTGCGCTGCCTCGATCAGCCCAAATTTCAGAAAAATCCCGTAAATATAAGATATGCCGCGGATATCTCCCAGTGCTTTCGGTCGTGCCACAACCGGCCTTCCTTCCGTCTTTTCAAATGCCAGCCGCACCGAGCTCCACGCCAGGCTCTTGCTGTTTTCCCGCCGGTCAATCCAGAGCTCCTTCGTCAGCTCGCCGTTTCGTCCGGTTTTCAGTTGATAGGAAAACGGCAGTCCGGAAATCGTCTGAAACGGATATCCCTCAAATGCAACAATGCAGTCCCAGAGATGCTGCTCGTCGTGGTTTTCATGGAGGGCCGTCAATAGCTCCGCGTGCGGAAGTTCCTCAATATCCCTATGCAGACCGGCGATTGGTTGAGTTTCTTCCCCCATTTTATTCCTCCGCCCTGTCGCAAAGCTTTAACTCGATATGTTTTCCCAAGGCGGAGGCATATTTCTGCAAAACAACCAGTGTCGGAACTCTTTTTCCACTCTCCAGCCGCGCCAGATTCGAAGGCAAAATTCCTGTGATGTCCGCCACATCCTGCTGGGTCATCCCCTGCTGCCGTCTCTCTTCCACCAGCTGCCGGATCAGCTCACAGGACTGCTCCAACGTCCTTTTTTGAATGTCTTCCGAATAAGCGGACAGACGCTTTTCCCGCACTTCTTTTTCTTTTTCGTAATTCGTTCGATTATCCCGAAAATCGTAGGGCATTGACATTCTCCTTCTCCTGTAAAGTCCGGTGCAGCCTGGCGCAGATTTGCAGTCCTACAGTATATTCACAAGCCATGGATCGACATCTGTAAGGGCACAATACAGCCAGGGATCCTCTTTGATTTCTTCTGCAAAGTCTCTTGCCAGCAAATATGCCTCCATCTCTGCTCCAAAAATGACTCCCATCATCTCTGCATTCCGCAGAGCGTCTTCCTTCTTTTGCTGCGCGTACAAAGCAGCTTCCCTTGCGTGCTCTTCTTCTGCCTTTTCTATTTCCGCGTCAATCCGCTTTTTCTTTTCCGCGTAATGTTTCAGATCCTCCAGGGAATCCAGATATACATAAAGCTCCTTCTGCACTTCATACATCTGATTTACTTCTTTATCATTTTTCTCCGGCTGTCTGGAAATACATTTTTGCCAGAAAATTGCCTTTCCCGTTTCCAAAATAGCCTCTCTGCATGCCTCGATGCGGGATTTATACGTTTCCGGCTGCTGTTCTGATTGAAGATCACTGATCGCTTCTTTTTTCAGCTTTTCTGCATACAGCATATGGATCCGAGGCAAATCCTTCAGCGGACTGTGTTCTCCATTCCATACCAGCCGATCCATCCAGAACAGCTGCTCAAACAGCGCATCCTCTTTATCATACAATAATGCCAGTTTTAGCATTGCAGGAATATATTGCCGATTTGCCGCAATTTCATAATATTTGCAGGCAACCTCCGGATGGTTCTTTTCCATCAGCGCTCCCATACAATAGCAGGCTTCCGGATGCTCCTGCTGAGCTGCCTGTTTCAGCCAGCTCAATACCTGTTTGAATTCTTCCTCGGACAGGTTCCCGTTTGCCTGCTGCGCTGTCCATATTGCAAGCCGATAGCAGGCTTCCGCATTTCCTACATTCGCTGCTTTTTGATATGCAGCAATCGCTTCTTCTGTATTTCCTTTCTGCATGGCGTCCGCTCCCTGACGATACAATGCAAATGCACTGCCACGCTGCTTGCCCAGTTCTAAAATGCGGGCTGCCAGCGCCTCATCCTGTGCCAGGATCCAGTCGTACTCCACCAGATTGTCTTCGATATAATCCTGATTGACTGCACGCCGGATCCATTCCGCTGCAATGAATGGATTTTGTGTCTTTGTCATACCCTTTATCCAGAAATACCCACACAAAAATTCTGCAGGTGCATAGCTTCCAAACGCTGCCTTTTCCAGCTTGTCCGTCACTGTTTTATACTCCAGCGTCTGTTTCATCTCCTCTATGGCATCCTGATATAATTCCTTTGCATGTTCCAGAGAAATTGCATCCTTGCCGCCATTTTCAAAATATGCCTTTGCTTCTTTCTGCTGCTCCTCAGCGATATAACCCTTCAAAGTCTGAATCGCTTCTTCACACGCTTCTTCCCGTCTTGCATCCGCCAGCTTCACTGCTTCAAACAGCTCCAGAGCCTCCCGATACGCATCCAGATTTCCTTCTTTTCCCATACAAATCTGCGCCACTTCATAGATGGACATAACGCTGCCCTGCCCGGCTGCAGTTCTGTACATTCTTTCCGCATCCGATTTCTGTCCATTCCGTTTATACACATTTCCTGCGACGACAGTTGCCCCACTGCTGCCATGTTCTGCCGCCCATTCCAGCCTGGTTACCGCCTCGGAATCATTCCGTTCGGTACCTGCGCCCTGGCTGTAACACAAGCCCAATGCATAATGGACGTCTCTTTCCAGCTCCAGGTCATATTTTTCGTTTCTCCGCATCTCATCCGCTTTCGTCAGGTTCTCAAATGCCTGCTGCGGATCTTTTTCACCACCGATGCCTCTCAGGCAATACCAGCCATATTGGTACTGCGCCTTCCGGTGCCCCAGCTCTGCTGCCTCGCGGTAAAGCTCGCGCGCCTGCACCAGATCTGTCTTTTTGATATCCTCTGCTTTCTGATAGCACTCTGTGGCTCTTCGCTCTTTTTCTTCGTTTGCCTGGCGCTCTTCCCATGCCAGATCGTCTTCTTTTTTTCTTCTGAAAAAAGCCCAGACTCCATATATATCGATAGCAATTATCACTACATTACAGGTAGAATTAAATCCTATGAGAAACAACAGCAAAACAACTCCTGCGATCAGTCCGTATCGAAGGAGTTTATATTTTCCCAGTTTTTCCCCGATAAATTCCATATCGATCACAACTGTAGTGACCGCTGCCGCAAACAGCACCAGCGATACAATTCCTCTTAAAAATGAAACCAATATTCCCATGACGCCCTCCGGTTTGGTAAATTTTTCATTAAATAAAGTATATATTTTCCCAGTTTATTCGTCAATATAATGGGCATCACGGCAAACGATTGTTAATTAATCATTCTTTTCACATTTGACTCGTCAGAAACAACATCCGCACAAGACAAATAGTCCATAACGCACCTCCAAACGATGATCTAACGCAATTACATCCTATATAGCGAAATAAATCCAACATTTTTCGTCTTAATTTCGTTTGAAGCGAATTTTTCCCGGGGTCAGGTACCAACACTCCGATTTCGTCCTCTCGTGTCAAAGGAAACTCACACAAATAAATGCTCTGCCAGCTGTGCCAGTGCTTCGGTATCCTTCACCCCCGCTGTCTCGAATGCAGAATGCATGGCCAGCTGTGCCAGTCCCACATCCGCAGAGGGAATGGAGACATGGGCAGTAGAAATGTTTCCGAGCGTGGAGCCGCCTGCGATATCCGAACGGTTTGCAAAGGTCTGCAGCGGGATCTCCCAGGTATTGCAGATCTGTCGGACAATTGCTGCAGAATAACCGTCTGTCGTATATTTCTGACTGCCGTTATATTTGAGCACAACGCCGCCGTTTAAGTACGGACGGTTAGTCGGATCGGTCTTCTCCGGATGGTTCGGATGCACCGCATGTCCGTTGTCCGCGGACAAAAGAAAGCTGTTCTGATAAAAGCTGCGCTTCCAGAGCCTGTTTTTATCCGGATAGACATTTTCCAGAACAATTTCCAGAAACTCCTCCAAAAACGTGGAATCTGCACCCTGCTTCGTCCCGCTTCCAACTTCTTCATTGTCAAACAGCGCATACACACTGATAAATTCTTCCGGCTTCGATGCCAGAAATCCGCGCAGCGTCGCATAAGCACATTGCAGATCGTCCAGACGCGGAGCGCCGATCAGGGAATCATCCGCTCCCATGATGCGCCCTTTATCCCTGTTATACACATACAGATCACTGCCAAGAATCTCCTCTTCCGCCACGTCTGCCGCTTCTGCGCACAGCTTTTTGATCGAAAGCTCCTGATCCAGCCCCATCAGCGGTGCCATGTCTGTCTGCGGATTGTATGCAAAGCCATTGTTGATTTCCCGGTTAAAATGAATCGCTACATTGGGAATTATCAACAGGTCTTTTTTCAGATTGACGAGCTTTGCTTCCGGCTTTCCATCTTTTCCGGCCACAAACACACGACCGGCAACGGAAAGCGGGCGATCCAGCCACGGGCTTAAAATCATGCCGCCGTATTTTTCCACATTCAGCTTCACATAGGTGTTTTCCACCTTCATCTCCGGCACTTCCTTGATTTTAAAGCACGGAGAATCGCTGTGGCTTGCTGCAATCCGGAAACCCTTGGCAGGATTTTCGGGGATTTTCACCGCCAGCACCGCAGAACCGTTCTGCATCGTATAATAGCTTCCGCCCGGCACGAGAGCTCCCTCCGCCAGATTTTCCAGCTTTTCAAAGCCGTTTTCCAAAAACAGCGCTTCTACGTTTGCCGCCGCATGGAATGCCGTCGGGCTCTCCTCGATAAATTGAAGCATCGCTTCGGTTATGCTTTGGTTTTTCATAATGTACCTCTCCTGATTTCCTATTTTAGTCGCCGCAGCCCCGGCGTTATGTTATCAAATAAACAAATGGCCAACCTGATAGACCACAAATGCCGCTATCCAGGCGAGCACACACTGTCCGACCACGACAAATACCGCCCATTTTCCGCCAAGCTCCCGACGAATCGAAGCGATCGCCGCCACACAGGGCGTATACAACAGGCAGAACACCAGAAGGCTGGCAGCAGAAAGCGGCGTCAGAACCGTCTGCAGCGCCCCGGTGGAACCAAACAACACGGAAAGCGTCGAAACCACGCTTTCCTTTGCCATAAATCCGGTGATCAGCGCCGTGGAGATCCGCCAGTCTCCAAAGCCCATGGGTGCAAACAAAAATGCAAGGCTTCCGGCAGCCAGCGCAAGTATGCTGTCTTTCGAATCCGCTGCAATGTTCAGATGCAGGTCAAAGGTCTGCAAAAACCAGATCACCAGCGTTGCCATAAAAATAACGGTAAAGGCCCGCTGCAGAAAATCCTTTGCCTTGTCCCAGAGCAGATGTCCAACATTTTTGGCTCCCGGCATCCGATAGTTTGGCAACTCCATGACAAAAGGAACCGCTTCTCCCTGAAACAGCGTACCGCGCATGAAAAGTGCCATCAAAATCCCGATCAAAATTCCGCCAAAATACAGCGCAATCATCACAAGTGCCCCATGTTTCGGGAAAAACGCCGCTGTGAAAAACGCATAAATCGGCAGCTTTGCAGAACAGCTCATAAAAGGCGTCAGCAAAATCGTCATTTTCCGGTCCCGGGCAGAGGGCAGCGTCCGGCTCGCCATAACGCCCGGCACGGTACATCCGAATCCAACCAGCATCGGCACAATGCTTCTGCCGGAAAGACCGATTTTGCGCAGCAGCTTGTCCATCACAAACGCAACCCGCGCCATATATCCACTGTCCTCCAACAGCGACAAAAAGAAAAACAGCGTCACAATGATGGGCAGAAAGCTCAGAACGCTTCCGACGCCATTAAAAATACCGTCCATCACAAGGGAATGAATCACATCGTTTACGTTCCACGCTGTCATGTGCGCATCCACCCAGCTTCCAAGCGCCGTAATCCCTGCATCGAGCAGATCTGACAGGCCTGATCCGATTACGCTGAAAGTCAGGAAAAACACCAGTGCCATAATGCCTGCAAAGCATGGAAGCGCCGTATATTTTCCCGTTAAAATCCGGTCGATTTTCTGACTGCGGATATGTTCTTTACTCTCTTTGGGGCGAATCACCGTTTCGTCGCACACCTTTTCGATAAAATCAAACCGCATGTGCGCAATCGCAGCTGCACGGTCCAGCCCCCGCTCTGCTTCCATCTGGCAGATGATATGTTCCAGGGTTTCCTTTTCATTTTCATCCAGCTTCAGGCTGTCCCGGATCAGGACATCTCCCTCTGCAAGCTTGGAAGCTGCAAACCGCACCGGAATCTCCGCTTCTTTTGCATGATCTTCAATAAAATGCATGATCGCATGCAGACACCGATGCACGGCACCGCCGTCTTCCTCACTGTCGCAAAAATCCACCCGTCCGGGGCGCTCCTGATACTTTGCCACATGAACCGCATGGGAAATCAGCTCTTCAATGCCTTCGTTTTTAGCTGCAGAAATCGGAACAACCGGAATGCCCAGAAGCGCCTCCATCTGATTAACCAGAATGGAACCGCCGTTTTCCCGCACCTCATCCATCATATTAAGCGCCAGCACCATCGGGATATCCAGCTCCATCAGCTGCATCGTCAAATAAAGATTCCGTTCGATATTTGTCGCATCCACGATATTGATAATTCCTTTTGGGTGCTCCTCCAGCAGGAAGTTTCTCGTCACAACCTCTTCGCTGGAATAGGGGGACATCGAATAAATGCCCGGCAGATCCGTTACCAGCGTATTTTCCTGTCCACGGATCTGACCGTCCTTTCGGTCTACCGTAACACCCGGAAAGTTTCCGACATGCTGATTTGAGCCGGTCAGTTGATTAAAAAGTGTCGTTTTTCCGCAGTTCTGGTTGCCGGCAAGGGCAAACGTCAGCACTTCCTGATCCGGCAGCGGATCTTCCTTTTCCTTATCGTGATATTTTCCCTCTTCTCCCAGACCCGGATGCGGAATCGGTTTCCCCATCTGCCGGGAAGTCTCAGGACAGACGTCCCGCACATTCTCTATTTCAATTTTCTCCGCATCTGCCAGACGCAGCGTCAGTTCATAGCTGTGAATCCGCAGCTCCATCGGATCGCCCATGGGCGCATATTTCACCATCGTCACGTCGCCCTGCGGAATCAGTCCCATATCCAGAAAGTGCTGCCGAAGCGCACCCTCTCCTCCGACCGATTTAATTGTAGCTGTTTTTCCAATTGGTAATTCTCGTAATGTCATGTTTTCTCTCATTTCCGCGCACGCTTTTTACAATCTTTCTCCCGTGTGCCTTACTTTCGACTGTCAGTCATGCAAGAACGCTGACTCACTTGCGCTCATTATATCATACTTCCATTCACTGATTCTACAAATAAACTGTTCTTTTATATACTCTCGGAAGGATTCCGCCTTCCATCAGGAGCTTGCAGAAGTCAGCAAAGTTAATAAGCGCCAAATTCCACTCTGTTTTGTAGAATTTGACGCTTCTCTTTTTCGATTTTCTTCGAATTTATTTCTTCTTCCGTTCTACCAGTTCGCCAACGAGGTAGCATACCGCTGCAATAACCATACCGTTGACAGAAGCGATGCCCCACGGAACCAGATTTGCAACAGCCGCGCCGATGAGGACGCCTGCGATTGCGAACCAGTTGACCTGTCTGGGAATCACATCCCATTTTTCGTATTCTTCTTTATGGCAGAAATAGCCGAGTACAACAATCATGCCAACCGGAGGCAGTGTGCAGTTTAAGATATTCAGCCAGCCGACAAAATTGTTGTACAGCCATACCGCGGTTACGGTTCCCAGAATACCGGAAATTACAACCATCGGACGTTTACGCACTTTTGTGATATTGGACAGTCCAAGACCTGCGGTATAAAGCGCATTATCATTGGTTGTCCAGATATTTAAGCCCAGGACGATAATCGCAAATACCGTCAGGTTCAGCGCAACCATAACTTCAAAAATATCGTTTCCGCCTACATAAACGCCGCTGAACGCGCCGAAGCAAAACATCAGACTGTTGCCGATAAAGAATGCGACTACTGTGACGATAACGGACTGCAGCGCCGTTTTGGAAAATCTTGCAAAGTTCGGAGTTGCCGTACCGCCGCTGACAAACGAACCGATGACCAGTCCGGCGCCTGCAATGACGCTCATACCCTGGCTTTCTGCAAATTTTTCAGCCAGCGGAACGTCACCGGTTTTGACCGCCATTACCATCGCCGTAATGCCGAGAATTGCGATCAGCGGAACGGAAATATAGCTGACGATGGTCATCGCCTTAATTCCGAAAAATGCGGAACCGGTCATGCAAATGCCGGCAATCGCAACGAACAAATAAGGCAGCCAGGGATTTTCCGGAGCGATCAGTTTTGCAACCGGAATTGCAAACATCGCAACACCTACGCCAAACCATCCGATCTGGGTAAAGCTGGTCAGCACAGACGGCAAATAGGAGCCCTTTGCACCGAAGGAATGCTGTGCCAGCAGATCCAGGGAAAGTCCGGTTTTGGCACCGACATAAGCCAGAGAGCCGGTATAAATTGCAAGAATGATACCTCCCAGGATCAGGGAACCGATAAAGCCGGACAGGTCAAGGCTGTCACCCAGCGTCTGTCCCGTCCACATGCTGGCTGAAAAAAACGTAAAGCCAAGCATGATCATAAACATTGTCAGCAGTCTGCGCCGTGCAAACTGAGGCACTGGCTGCAGGGAATAATCGTGGTCTTCTACTTTGGTTTCTTTTGCATTACTCATGTCTTTTCTCTCATTTCTCCTGTCTATTTATTCATTTTATAAACCGGATCAGCCGGGTAACCGCCCCGGATATTCTGCATTCCGCGCTGTATGGCATCTTTGGAATTTTTCCAGTCCGCGTCCTTGTTCTGGTAATCGAATTTTTCAATCAGCCAGTCCACATCTTCGCTCATACGCTCCATATTTTTCTGCATGATCTCGAAAATTTCCGGGAAAAAGGTCTCTTTTTCCTTCTCCGACAGTCTGGTATCCGCACTGCTGCAAAGCTCCCCAAAATGATGCAGGCAAAAGCCCTTGCTCTTTGCAATCCGTGCTTTGAAATCCGGGTCTTTTTCATATAAATAGAAAAAAGTGTCCAGATAGCGCTCGTATTCTTTTTGGAAACGGTCGCAGATATAACAGGTGCTTTCCTTTTTCTGCACCCAGTCTGCCACGGAGTTTTTCGGCGCAATTTTGCGCAGCTTGTCCCCCATCGACTGCTTCTGCGGCCTGAAATGCCTGAATTCGCCATCCATTTCGGACAGCAGTTTTTTATAATAGGTTTTTAAAATCCAGCCATTGCCAAGGGTGTTGCCGTAATCGAACATTTTTTTCATGTGTGTGCGGCAAAATCCTTCCCGGTCTGTATCCTCACGGACATCGCTCTCCATGTACGAAGCGCAGGAGCCAAGCACAAAATCCATCAGATCCTGCTCTACATTCCGCTCGATATAACAAAAAGGGCACTCATCGCCCGCATTTACCGCATCATTCAGCGGTATCGTATAAAGCTTTTCTTTCACTCTTCTTCCTCCATTCCGCAGTTGCTTGCGCCTTTAAGCCTCTTTTATGGTCATCCGCCGCAGCGTGTCCAGATAAGCGCAGATCTCTGCAAAAAGTTTCTCCGGAGAAAAATCGTAGCGCTCCGACATCTCATCGGTCAGCCCGTCGATCGTATAGCGCACCATTTTTGTCACACGCACAGAATCCCCGTATGGTGCAAAAATGCTGTAATCTGCCTGCATGCTGTATGCCCGCAGCCGATCCTCGTAATCCAGCTTCTTTTCTGCGATCCGCTCCACCGCTTCCGTATTCTCTTCTTTTACCGCAACATCCAGAAACCGCTGCATATACGGATAAAGCTTCATCACCTGCATCCGCGCCTGTTCCATCTGCTTTGTCAGGGCAAAATAATCCGTTTCGGAACGTTTTACCTCTCTGGAAAGCTCCAACAACATAAAGCGCGCGCTGTAGTCAAACAGAAATCCGTACAGCCCCAGTTTACTTCCAAAATAATGAAAAAGCAGTCCCTTACTGATCCCCGCCTCCTTTACGATCTCATCCGTGCTGGCGTGTCGATAGCCGCCCCTGGAAAAAATCTTCAGAGATGCGTTGATCATCCGGTCCTGCTTTTCCTGTTTCAAATCAAAAAATTTATCATTCATGTGTCTGTCCCCGCGTCATTGACTTTCTGAGTCGTTTCATTCTATCATACCTGCAGGGTCACTTCAATGTTAAGTTTATAGATTTTTCATACATACTGACCTTTTCATTTTCATAAAATAGTATTAAAATGAGAGAAATAAGTAACCATATTCTGGTATATGTATGGAGGGCATTATTATGGCTAAAAAATTAGGAAAACTTTTCACTCTCGCAGTTACCGCCGGCACCGCTGCTGCCGCTGCTTATTATTATCTCCAGAATAAAAAAGCCGCAGTGCAGGAAGCTCCGGAAGAAGAGGATGATTTCGAAAAAGATCCAGAGGATGACTTTGACGACACCGATTTCACGGACGATGATTTCGTTGATGAAAGCGAGCATCCGGAGGAAGCCAAAGAAGAAGCAAAAGAAGACACTCCCGTCTTTTCTTCCGAAACGAAAGAGGACGGGCATACCTATGTGACCCTGGACTTAAAGGCTGCTCAGGATAAGGCTGTCCAGCTGCGCGACACTGTTTTCAATAAAGTCGGCGACACCGTTTCCAGAATCAAAAACAGCAGCGAATACGAAACCGTAACCGGCAAGATCAACGAAACGGTCGACAAGGTTCGCAGCAACGAAGATGTACAGGCTGTCGAGGAAGCCGCTCACACTGCTGCCGGCGCTGCAAAGCAGGCCGGAAGTGCTGCCGCTGATCTGGCCAAAGACGCTGCCCGCTACGTAGCAGACAAGGTTCACACCACTGTAGCCGAAGCTGCTGCAGAAGCAAAGGAGGCTGCAGAGGCAATTGCAGAGGAAGAGGCTGCAAAGGAAGCTTCCGCTGCTCCGGCGACCGATGCTCCAAAAGCTGAGGAAACCTCCGGCGATGTAAAGACTGAGGAAACCGCTTCCGAATCCGATGCTCCGGCGGCAGAATAAACAGCTGTAAACGAATACTGAGATTTGAAACGAACGCGCCTCCGGCTGAAGAAGTTCTCGTTACAACGGAGGCTGACAACTAAAAAACGAGGCTATCTTGCAGTCATAAACTGATGGGATAGCCTCGTTCTCATTTCTAATAAGCCATGTCTTTCCTATCTGCCTTGCCCCTGTGACCAAAAGTGCCTTTCTTCCTGCAAGCAGCTTGCCTGCAGCCAACAAACAGTGGCAGCGCTCCCTGGACCCCTATTACAGCACAAAATTCTTACGCAATCCTATTCAACAGTCCCGTTGAGGTCAAAAACAGAATCAGCATCACAACCGGCACGACGTATTTAATCATAAAACGATATAGCTTCGCCCTTGTAAAGCGCTCACCGTTTTTCTCCACCTCACCAACGATCCAGTCCGGGCCAATCACCCAGCCGATCAGGATGCTCGTCAGCAATGAAATAAACGGCATCAAAAAGCTGTTGCTGATATAGTCCATCACGTCGAGCAGCTGTCCGGTGGAACCGTTTGGCAGCGGCAGCTCAAAGTAAAGCACGTTGTAGCCAAGGCAGATCAGCACCGCCGTTACCAGCGAATATACGCCGATCAGTCCACACATCTTTTTGCGCGTCTGATGAAATACTTCCATACAGTTTGCAACCAACGTTTCCATAACAGATACACACGATGTCAGCGCCGCAAAGCCCATCATCAGGAAAAAGGCAATTGCCACGATTCTTCCTGCGCCTCTCATCGCCGCAAAAACCTTCGGCAGCGAAATGAAAATCAGGCTGGGACCGGACGCCATGCCCTCTTTTCCAAGGAACACATAAACTGCAGGCAGAATCATCATTCCAGCGAGGAATGCAACTCCTGTATCAAAAATTTCGATCTGGTTCGTCGTTCTATTTAAATCCACGTCATCTTTTACATAGGAACCATAAGTCACCATGATGCCCATCGAAACACTCAGGGAGAAAAACAGCTGGCTCATCGCATCCAGCAAAATCTCCAGAAACCGTTTCACCGTCAGTCCATGAAAATCCGGCAGCAGATAAATCGCCAGTCCCTGCATTCCCGTCCGAATCGTACCGTCCTCCCCTTCTGCCGACAGCGTCAGGGAAAAAACCGCAATCGCCACAATCAGAACAACCAGCACAGGCATAATAAAGCTCGAAACCTTTTCGATTCCCTTTTCCACACCGCCGTAAACGACCGCTGCTGTCAACACCAGAAACAGAAGCATAAACACGATCGGGGCTGCCTTTGACGTGATAAATGAAGTAAAATATCCGTCCTGCGCAGGCACGTTGTCCCCAGATACCAGGTATTCTACAAAATATTTCGTAATCCAGCCGCCGATGACCGAATAATAAGTCATAATCAGCACCGGAACCAGAAACGTCAGATATCCCAGAAATTTCCACTTCGGACAAATCGCAGCAAATGCATTCAGTGCATTTTTCTTTGTTTTCCTCCCGATCGCCACATCCGTTGTCAAAAGAACAAAACCAAATGTCAGCACCAGCACCAGATAAATAATCAGAAATAGTCCGCCGCCGTCCTTTGCACATAAATAAGGAAAACGCCAAATATTTCCGACACCTACCGCACTCCCCGCCGCAGCGAGCACAAATCCGATTGAGCCGCTGAAACTCCCTTTTTTCTCTTTCATTCTCTCCTCCATTCCGTATTTCTTCCAAAACGCTTTGACATTCAAAACCGCAGGAATCCCCCGTTTTCCCTGCGATTATCACTGTCGTTGCAGCATGTTGCAGCATGTTGGGCAGCTACACCTTTTTCGCGCAAAAACCCCGACAGAAACTTTTCATCAGGCTTCTGCCGGGGTTTTATGTTTTCAGATGAGTCTTTTTATGCCAGCTTCAGGCGCAGGGTCTTGATTTCGAATGCCCTGAAATCAAGGGATACGGTATTATCTTCCACAGCAACCTCTGCTTCTTTCTTTTCCAGCATATCGCAGGTCCATGCCTGTGCAACGTTGAGCGCAGTGAATACTTTCGTATTGACTGCTGCCTTCTTCGCTTCATACAGACGCAGGATCAGGTCGCCGCTGCCGTCCTCAGCCAGCTTCACGGATTCGAGAATAACGTTGTCTTTCTCTACACCGAAGGCGCTGAAGGTATCCACAACACCAGCTGTAATAACAGGCTTTACGTTCATCTCATAGCCCTGACGAACTACGTCGCTGTCTGCAAAGCTGCCTTCCCATGCAGTAAAGCCGTAGGTAAAGTGATGTTCTCTGTTGTCTGCATGCATCTCAGGAGCAGCTGCTGCACGCAACAGGGTCAGCTCAAGTGCATTGCCGTTCATGCTGATACCATACTTGCAGTCATTGAGCACTGCGGCACCGTGAGCCTGATCGCACAGAGCGCTGTAACGATGGTTGCAAACCTCAAAACGATCTTTTTCATATGCTCTGGAGCGTCTGGTAGGCCGCTCTACATAACCGAACTGCATTTCGTTGATCCCGTTCTCTGCAAATACGTTGACAGGGAAGCCAACCTTTAACAGGCGATGCAGCTCTTTCCAGTCGATGGCAGTTTCGAATTCCAGTCTTGTGCTGTCTGCATCCAGACGGATGTACTGAACGAAGGACGAATTGCTGATGCGGCCAGTTACCTTCAGGACACTGCGCAGGCTGCCTGTGCTTTCAACGGTTACTGTTACATCCTCTGCAGCGGTGATTTCCTGATCGATGTAGTTGGAATCGATATCCCATGCATCGAACAGACGCGGAACATCTTTATATAAGTGGAAACGGTTCATCGGCTCAGCTGCGAACTCTCTGCCGCTTGTCTTCAGAACAAAGGATACCACCTCACCCTTGCCGTCTACGACAGCCTTCACCTGATTGTTTTCCAGAATGAAGGTATCGCCGTCCTGAGTCAGGGAAACACTGTCTGCTGCCTTGGTCTTGGTTTCTGCAGGAACCAGGGAAACCATACCATAAGCAGGAACTTCTGTAAGACCATATACCTTGTCACCGATCTTTTCGGTCGGAACAGCCTTGCCTTCTCTGGTCTGTGCACCTGCCGCAAAGCTTTCCGGCAGCTCAACCAGTGTGTCATATGCAAATCCCAGGGAGTTGCCGACAGTCACGCCATTTCCGGCTTCTACCAGACCTGCAACTGCCTTTGCAGTCAGCTCATGGCTTTCCTCCAGAATTGCATGGAATGCTTTTTCCGCGTCCTCATAAACTCTTGCGATGGAAGAACCGGGCAGGATGTCGTGGAACTGATGCAGCAGGACTTCTTTCCACAGACGCTCAATTGCCTCTGCAGGATATGTCTGTCCCTTCTGGGCTGCCAGCGTGCCCCACAATTCCAGATCACGCATGGAAAGCTCACATCTTCTGTTGTTGTTCTTCACCATTGCCTGAGAAGTATAGGTTCCGCGGTGAGCGCTGAAATACAGCTCTCCGGTATAGGTATGCTTCGGTCCGCCTTCTGCTTCCATATCCTGGAAGAACTCGATGGGGCCTTCCAGTTTTACCTTCGGGCAGCCTTCCAGGTCAGCCTCACGCTTCGCATATTCCAGATAGTCTCTTGCCGGGCCGCCGCCGCCATCGCCGTAACCAAAGGGCAGGAGGAATGCATCCAGATCTCTCTTCTGGCTTCTGTTCTCCCACACGTTCATCAGCTCGGTGGGGTCGGTGCGGTAGGTGTAGCTGGTAGGCAGGAAGGAGCTGATCTTCGTGCCGTCCATGCCTTCCCAGTAGAAATAATGGTAAGGGAACTGTTCGCCTTCATTGTAAGACCAGAAAATCTTCTGAGTTACCAGATATTCAACGCCGCAGCTCTTCAAAATCTGAGGCAGTGCAGCGGTATAACCAAAGGTATCGGGCAGCCACAGCATCTTGCTGTCTACACCGAACTCTTCCTGATAATAGCGTTTGCCGTAGAGCAGCTGACGGATCAGTGCTTCACCGGAAGCCATATTCGTATCCGGTTCTACCCACATCGCGCCCTCTGCGATCCACTGGCCATCCTTAACCGCCTGTTTGATTCTTTCAAACAGCTCGGGGTAGTATTTACGGCACATCTCATAGCCGGCAGGCTGGCTCTGGATATATTTGTATTCCGGATATTCTTCCAGCAGGCGCAGCTGTGCTGCAAAGGTACGCTCTGTCTTTCTGTGTGTCTCTGCCATCGGCCACAGCCATGCCAGATCGATATGGGCATTGCCGATTGCGTAGAATACAGGCATAGTGGAACCGTTCTTCGCTTCCAGTGCAGGGCGGAGTGCTTCTCTGCCTGCCTTGTAGGATGCGATTCTGCCAGCCTCATCCTGCTCAAAATCAACCACAAGGGTAAAGGCCTCCAGCGCCTCTGCGATCTTTGCGGCCCGCAGGGAATTCGGATCGAGCTTGTCCAACAGCTGTCTTAAGGTGTCTGCATCCATCCACAGCTGATATGCGTCTTCATTCCAGATACCGAAGGTGCAAACGCCGAGGGTACGTCTCTTGCCCTCTTCCAGCGGGTCCTGATATGCGCCGGGAAGTACCGGGCCGGTTGCGCAGCCGCCGTCCGGAGATTCCGGATAATAATGGCCTGCGTAGGTTTCCATCAGAATTTCATATTCTGTTCCTGCCACAGCGTCAGTGGTCAGAACGTTATCTTCTACGAAATGATGCTTCTGGGTTACCCAGGAAGCACGGTAGGTACCGAATTCCTGACCGTTTACAAAAAGTGTGGACTCGCCGTCCGGTTTTAAATCCATGACAATTCTCTTGCCCTGTGCTTCTGCAGGCAGAACCACTTTGCCTCTAAACCAGCAATATTCCCAGGTCTTGCCCCAGGTAAAGCCGGGCTCTACAGGCTCGAACGGGCCATTCATCGCTTCCTCCTGAGATAAATGATCCATTGTGCGGAACGCTTCCCAGGAAATCTCCCCCAAAGGTCTGTAAAAATCATCCTTCAGCGTGCGCATCCAATGCTGCAGTCTGCCACGCCATTCTGAACTCATGATCCCCATCTGAATTCCTCCGTGTTGTGTTATATTCTCGGGTATTAAAAATCAATACCACCTCATTTATAACGTTTTCCATCTGGTTCGTCAACCCCAATAATCCTATATTTATCCCTAAAAAATCACAATCTTTTTTCGATCAGCCACGCCGCTGCAAGCCGCTCCAGACCATCCCGGATTTCGTCCTCCGTCAGGCCGCCAAAGCCGATCAAAACGGTTGCGCGACACACAGCCTCCGGGACAGCTGCCCCCACAAGCGCTGACGACAGACCATAGACTTTCACACCTTGTCGGCGTGCCGCGTCGACAAGCTCTTTTTCGCTGCGTCCGACGCGATCCGTGAGCAAAAGATGCAGTCCCGCATTTTCTCCCGAAAGGTCAAATTGCCTGAAAAAGGGTTTCAGCCCGTCCAGCAGCGCTTCGTGTTTTCTGCTGTAGCTTTTCCGCATCCGGTTCAAATGCCGTTCAAACGCACCGCTGTCCAGAAATTGCTCCAGCACCGCCTGGTCGACTCTCGAAACCGTACACGAAAAGCAGGCGCATTTTTGCCGGTAGCGCTTAAGCAGCGCCTCCGGCAGCACCATATACCCGACACGGATTGCAGGTGCAATCGACTTGGAAAAGGTTCCCATATAGATCACCTTTCCCGCCGCATCACTCGCCTGCAGGGACGGTACGGGCTTTCCACGGTAACGGAATTCGCTGTCATAATCATCTTCTATAATATAGCGTCCCTTTTCCCGTGCTGCCCAGTTTAAAAGCTCTGTCCTGCGCCCGATCGGCATCATACGCCCGGTGGGATACTGGTGCGACGGCATCACATAGACCACCTGCGCTCCCGATTTTTCCAGATCTTCTATGCAGATTCCGCTGGCATCCGACGATACCGTAACCACTTCCCCCGCAAAGAGCTGAAAAATCTTCCATGCACGCGGATAGGTCGGATTTTCAAACGCCGCTGTGATTGTTTTCTCGAAAACATAACGGAGCAGCATCAGCAGATAATCGTTTCCCGCTCCAACCACGATCTGCTCCGGTCTGCAGGACACACCACGGGATGCATGCAGATATCGGGAAATCGTACGGCGCAGCGAAAGATCGCCCATCGGATCTCCCGGCAAAAACAGGTCTTGGTTGTTTAGATTCAGAACGTTTCTGTTGACTTTCCGCCATAAATCAAACGGGAAATTACGCATATCGATCGCATTTGGAGAAAAATCGATCTGAACGGGCACCGCAGCAGACGAGTCGTCCAATGCAGCTTTGGATGCGCAAGCGGCATCTGAAAGGAAAAGGCAATCGCCGCCTGCATCTGCACGTGAAAAGCTGCCAGCCTGTTCGCGAGACGTTATTCCTGCCTCCGGCGCAGTCTCCATCTGGTACAGTTCCTCCACCCGTGCGACAAAATATCCTTTATAGGGTACCGCCTCCAGGTATCCTTCCGCCACGAGCTGGTCATAGGCCAGCTCTACCGTACTGCGGGATACCTGCAAATATTCCGCCAGAGAACGCGTCGAGGGAAGCTTCTCCTGACAGAGAAGCTTCCCCCTTCTGATTTCGTCTCTGATATATTGATAAATCTGTTCGTAAAGATGGGTCCCATCCTCTTTCCACTCAATTACCAGATCCTGCATAGGCTCAGTCCTTTTTCGGAAGCTTAAAAGAGCTCTTTAAGGATACGATCCGGTTAAATACCGGCTCGCCCGGCTTGGAATCCTTGTAATCTACGCAGAAGTATCCCTGTCTGACGAACTGGAAGCTTTCGTAGGGCTTTGCATCCTTTAAGGAAGGCTCGATCCATGCTTCCTTTACGGTCAGGGAGTTGGGATTTAAGTTCAGGGAGCCGTCTTCATTGTAAACGCCCTTTTCTTCATCAATGATGTTTTCATACAGACGAACGGTTGCCTTGACTGCAGTCTGGCACGCTACCCAGTGAATGGTGCCCTTTACCTTACGTCCTTCAAAGCCGCTTCCGGACTTGGTTGCAGGATCATAGGTTCCATGGATTACGGTTACATTGCCGTTTTCATCCTTTTCACAGCCGGTGCAGGTTACAAAGTACGCGTTCATCAGGCGCACCTCGTTGCCGGGGAACATACGGAAGTATTTCTTCGGAGGCTCCTCCATAAAGTCTTCGCGTTCGATATAAAGCTCTCTGCCAAACGGAACCTTACGGCTGCCCAGTGCTTCGTTTTCCAGGTTGTTCGGAGCGTCCAGATATTCGATCTGGTCTTCCGGATAGTTGTCGATCACAAGCTTCACCGGGTCAACGACTGCCATCACTCTGGCACGTTTTAATTTCAGGTCTTCCCGGATGCAATACTCCAGCATCGCATAATCTACGGAAGAATTGCTCTTGGAAATACCGCACAGGTCTACGAACAGTTTGATGGATTCCGGTGTAAAGCCTCTGCGGCGAAGCGCTGCGATGGAAACCAGACGGGGATCGTCCCAGCCGTCTACGATGCCCTGCTCTACCAGCTTCTTAATATAACGTTTGCCGGTAACAACATTGGTCAGATACAGCTTTGCAAACTCGATCTGACGGGGCGGATAGGGTTTGTATTCCAGCTCCCGTACCACCCAGTCGTACAGCGGACGGTGATCTTCAAATTCCAGCGTACAGATGGAATGGGTAATGCCCTCGATGGCATCCTCGATGGGATGTGCAAAATCGTACATCGGATAGATACACCATTTATCTCCGGTATTGTGATGTGTCATGTGCGCCACACGATAAATAACCGGATCTCTCATATTCATATTCGGGCTTGCCATATCGATTCTGGCGCGCAGAACCTTTTCGCCGTCGGCATATTTGCCCGCTTTCATCTCTTCAAACAGAGTGAGGTTTTCTTCTACGCTTCTCTCTGCACCGGGATCCATCTTACCCGGCTCGGTCAGCGTACCGCGGTATTCACGGATCTGATCCGCGGAAAGATCAGAAACGTAAGCTTTGCCTTTCTGAATCAGCTTTACAGCGCCCTCATACATCTGGTCGAAATAGTTGGATGCAAAGAACAGTCTGTCCTCCCAGTCTGCGCCCAGCCATTTTACGTCCGCCTTGATCGATTCTACAAATTCGATCTTTTCCTTCGTCGGGTTGGTATCGTCAAAACGGAGATTGAATTTACCGCCGTACTGCTTTGCAAGTCCATAATTTAACAGAATGCTCTTGGCATGTCCGATATGCAGATATCCGTTGGGTTCCGGCGGAAATCTGGTATGTACTGTTTCGTAAACGCCTTCCTCCAGATCTTTATCAATCATCTGCTCGATGAAGTTTCTGGAAACAGGCTCCTTTGCTTCTTCTGCTGCAGGATTTTCTTTCGAGAATTCAGCCATTTTCCTTATCTCCCATCCTTTCATTTCCTTATTATTGTTTTATCTTATCAAAACAAACATTAAAATACAACATCGTTCTTAAGAAAATAATAATGTTCTTTTCCCCTGTTGTGTGATAAAATACCTTTTGCAGGGATATTTTTATCAGTTTCGGAATACCCTGCTGTACAAATGTTATAACTATACTTTCTTATGCAGGAGGACTCACTTATGAATCGTGCCTTACTCAAACAGGATGCCAAGGACGCTATGAAAGCGGCAAATCCGCATCCGGTACTCACCACCCTTGTTTTCTGGGCGATCCAGCTCGCCGCGCAGATCATTCTTGGTATTGTTTCCAGTATCTGCGGCTTTACTACCTACTTTGCTGCAGCCATCAGCTCCGGCATGTATGAAGACAGTGCATTTTTAAACTACGTCCCCAGCATCGGCGCTTTCCTGATCTACCTGGTTGTTGCGATCGTTATCAGCCTGCTGCTCGGTACCGTTCAGTTTGGTTATTATGCGTACAGCCTGAAGGTTTTCAAGCATGAAGAAGCCGGAATTTCCGAGCTGCTTGCATACTTTCCCATGCTGCTCAAGATTTTTGGTCTTTCCCTCTGGATGGGTCTGTTCATCATGCTGTGGAGCTGCCTGTGCTACATCCCCGGCATCATCGCTGCACTGCGTTATTCCCAGGCCTTCTACATTCTGGCAGAAGATCCCAATAAGGGAATCCGTCAGTGTGTCAATGAAAGTAAAGAGCTGATGAGCGGTCATCTGTGGGAATTCTTCGTGCTGCAGCTTTCCTTCATCCTCTGGTATCTGCTTACAGCTGTTACCTGCGGTATTGCAAGCCTGTATGTAACTCCTTATACCGAGATTACCAACGCCGGTTATTATTTAAGCTTAAAGCCGGAACAATCTTATGACGGCGGATATGGATACGATCCTCAGCCGGATGATGTGATCTGAGAATTTTCCGGAAAATAATTATTGTAACAAAAAGATTTTTATAAAAAAACCAGATGCCAGAAAGGCTTCGCCTCTCGGGTATCTGGTTTTTATTTTTCAATCTTTACCGCCTTCCGATACCAGGCGATATCCTGCTTTTTTTGCGATGCCACCGCTTTGCCCCCGGAGTTTCAGCCACTGCCCATCCGAGCCGGTGTGCCGTTTTGTGTAGCTTAGTGATGGAACAGTCTGATTCCGGTAAATACCATCGCCATGTCATACTTATCACAGCATTCGATGACCGCATCATCCCGGACGGAGCCGCCGGGCTGTGCAATGTATTTTACGCCGCTCTTATGTGCGCGTTCAATGTTATCGGAAAACGGGAAGAATGCGTCAGAGCCAAGGGTTACATCGGTCAGCTGGTTTAACCATGCACGCTTTTCTTCTCTCGTAAAGACAGCAGGCTTTACCTTGAAACGGGTCTGCCATACGCCATCTGCCAGCACATCTTCGTATTCATCACCCATGTAAACATCGATGGCATTGTCTCTGTCTGCGCGTCCAAGGCCGTCTACAAACTGCAGTCCAAGCACCTGGGGAGACTGACGCAGCCACCAGTTATCCGCTTTCTGTCCTGCCAGTCTCGTGCAGTGGATACGGGACTGCTGACCTGCACCAATACCGATCGCCTGTCCGCCTTTTACATAGCAAACAGAATTGGACTGGGTATATTTCAGGGTGATCAGCGCGATCTTCATATCGATCAGCGCCTCTTCAGGCACTTCTTTGTTCTTTGTTACAAAGTTTGACAGCAGCTCTTCATCAATGTTTAACTCGTTGCGTCCCTGTTCAAAGGTCACGCCGAACACCTGTTTTCTCTCGATTTCGGCAGGACGATAGGAGGGATCGATCTGGATAACATTGTATCCGCCCTTTTTCTTTGCTCTTAAAATCTCCAGCGCTTCATCGGTATAGCCGGGAGCGATCACTCCATCGGAAACCTCGCGCTTGATCAGCTTTGCCGTGTCTGCGTCACAGACATCAGACAGTGCAATAAAGTCACCAAAGGAAGACATTCTGTCTGCACCTCTCGCTCTTGCGTAGGCACATGCCAGCGGAGAAAGCTCTCCAAGGTCGTCTACCCAGTAAATTTTTGCCAGCGTATCCGTCAGCGGAAGTCCCACGGCCGCACCAGCCGGGGAAACGTGCTTAAAAGAGGTTGCTGCCGGAAGTCCGGTTGCTTTTTTTAACTCGGAAACAAGCTGCCAGCCGTTTAATGCATCCAGGAAATTGATATATCCTGGCTTGCCGTTTAATACGGTAACAGGCAGGTCGCTGCCATCTTCCATGAAAATTCTGGAAGGCTTCTGATTCGGGTTGCATCCGTACTTTAACTGAATTTCGTTCATTTTTTCCTCCATTCCACAGGCGCTTTGCGCTGAAGGTTTTTAGTGGTTTTTGTTCACAATTCTTGTCTCGTATTTGCCGGTTTCGATGTCGATGTAGCGCACAAACAGGGAAACCTTATTTTCTTCATTCAGACTTTCCCAAACCAGCTGAGTAAAGCTGTCGATATCTCCGGAAATCGCAACCTTCTTCGGCTCGCCGGAAAAGCTCGGCAGCGGATTGCCGTCATGCATATAGGTGTGGATAAATCTGCCCTCGCCCGCTTTCGGATTTTCGTAAGCAAAGGTGTAACGCAGGCAGGAGGACGGATCGCCGTCATCGCTCTTTAAAATAGACATTGCGAAGTTGTAGCCGCCGTTTTCGATATGCAGGATACCTGAAATACGGGGAGTGTAGTTCGGACCGTCCGGCTCAAATTCCCGGCTGCGCAGGCTCTGCTCGAAGGTCAGCTGCTTGTCCATGCCTTCATAGATCGTGTCTGTCTGGTCGCCGTTTGTCACGATCGTCTTGTTGCCCAGCACACGAACCGGTGCATAGATGATCAGGCTCGGATCCTCCAGCTTGGATGGGTCAAACGCCTGTGTGCGGATACCCTCGCCCTCCTCTACGAACACGCGGTTGCGGGAGTTGCTGCTTCTGCCCATAATAAAATACGCTGTTACCGCCTGTTTTCCGTCAGGAGTTTTGCCGATGACGATACCACGTCCCGGATAGGCGTTGTTTTTCAGTTCTTCCGAAAGATTTAAAAGCTCCATGTTGTCCTCCATTTTGAAATGAATACGATAAAAAACCGCCTGAATACTCACATCATCTTCTGCTGTCAGTACCCAGGCGGTCGGTTTCTTCAAACGTGCTCCCCGTGGTGATCTCCACTAATCCGCCAGTCACACGTTTTGTGTTTGATTGTGTAAAAACAGGATACCCTCCAACGGGACATCCTATTCCTATGCTATGCGGCTAATCGGTTAAAATCAGTCCGCAGAGCTGTAGTTGGGAGCTTCCTTTGTGATATGAATATCATGAGGATGGCTCTCACGCAGAGCTGCTGCAGAAATCTTGACAAATCTGCCGTTTTCCTTCAGCTCTTCGATGCTCTTCGTTCCACAATAACCCATACCGGAGCGAAGACCGCCCATCAGCTGGAATACCGTATCTTCTACCAGACCCTTGTATGCAACACGACCTTCTACACCTTCCGGAACGAGCTTCTTGGCGTCGGTCTGGAAGTAGCGATCCTTGCTGCCGTTTTCCATCGCAGCAATGGAACCCATGCCGCGGTAAACCTTGTATTTACGTCCCTGATACAGCTCGAACTGTCCGGGGCTCTCATCACAGCCTGCAAACATGGAACCCATCATGCAGACGCTTCCGCCTGCCGCGATTGCTTTGGTGATTTCACCGGAATACTTGATACCGCCGTCTGCAATGATCGGGATACCATATTCTCTTGCAACTGCGTAGCAGTCCATGATAGCTGTAATCTGAGGAACACCGATACCTGCAACCACACGGGTTGTACAGATAGAACCGGGTCCGATACCAACCTTAACGGCATCTGCACCTGCTTCGATCAGTGCTCTGGTCGCTTCTCCAGTTGCAACGTTGCCCGCAATTACCTGCAGATCCGGATATGCTTCCTTGATCATGCGCAGGCAGCGCAGTACGTTTTCAGAATGACCATGTGCGGAATCCAGTACAATAACGTCAACCTTGGCTTCTGCCAGAGCTGCCACACGATCCAGAACATTGGCAGTAATACCAACACCTGCACCGCAGAGCAGACGTCCCTGTGCATCCTTTGCTGCAAGAGGATATTTGATCGTCTTCTCAATATCCTTGATCGTGATCAGGCCTTTCAGATTGAAGTCCTTATCAACGATGGGCAGCTTCTCTTTTCTTGCCTTTGCAAGAATCTTCTTTGCTTCTTCCAGTGTGATACCTTCGGGAGCCGTAACCAGACCTTCACTGGTCATGGATTCTTTAATCTTCTTGGTAAAATCTGTCTCGAATTTCAGGTCGCGGTTGGTAATGATGCCCACCAGCTTTTTGCCCTCTGTGATCGGAACACCGGAAATACGGAATTTTGCCATCAGCTCATTGGCATCTGCAAGGGTATGCTCCGGGGATAATGAAAAAGGATCTGTAATGACGCCGTTCTCAGAACGTTTTACCTTGTCCACCTCATCAGCCTGCGCCTCAATGGACATATTCTTATGGATAATACCGATACCGCCCTGTCTGGCCATTGCGATCGCCATTCTATGTTCTGTAACGGTATCCATTCCCGCACTCATCAGCGGAATGTTCAGCTTGATCTTTTTTGTCAACCAGGTAGTCACGTCGACCTGATTGGGAATTACCTGAGAGTATGCCGGCACCAACAGCACATCGTCAAAGGTAATGCCTTCGCCAATAATCTGACCCATCTTCTCTCCTCCTGCGTATTTTAACTGTCAATTCAATGAAAACTGCCAGTAAATACACTACTGACAGTTCGTTTGAGGCAAGTGTAACAGAATTAAAACTCTGTGTCAATCGAAAAATACTTTTCTGGGCGCAACAGACTGAAGCGCTTTTACCATGGCTTCGCTGGGCTCAAAAATGATCTTGCGGTCTCCGCTGTAGATCATCACATAGCGTCTGTCCGGCTGTCCGGCAACGCCACTGGAATAATCCGTCACCTTAAGCTGACGATTCTTCATGTTGTCCAGATGCCAGGAGTTGATCGGTGCAAAGATCTCCATACGCTCTGTTTCAAACTTCTCGACTTTTTTCCGTTTGGTTTTGTTTAAGATCTTATCGACGGAAATCTCCTTATCCACGTACAGATATTCAAACTCCACGCTGGCATTGAGCGAAGTAAAATACGCTCCGATTCCGGCTGCTGCCACTCCGAGCCACATCAAAGCATTCAGCATACTAAGCAGGAAAAAAATCACCGCCAGGACAATCAGAAAAACCTGCAGTGCTTTCATCGCACTGGACGTTTTTTTCGCTACCAGACATTCTACATAGCTTTCATTCATATTGCTTTACCACCTTCGTATTTATTCCCCATCCCGGGAAGCTCAGGGGTTTGAAAGGTCTGTCCTTTTGACAGTGCTCCCTTTTTCAAACCGATAAAGCTATCATAGTACAGAATTTGCTTTTTTTCAAGGCATCCCAGAGACTTATCCGGGAGTTTAGAAAATTTTCACTTTTCTATCACAACACTTTCATTGACTTCCCAAAATCAAACGACTATGATAAATATCAGCGCATGAATCCTTCCATACTATCGAAACTCTCGAACACTGGATACCGGCACCAGATTTTGCCGCATGTCGCAACATACAGGATTCAATACAGAACTACAGGGAGGCATAAAATGGCAACAGGCAATTCCGTCCATGACGAAGTGAAAGAACAGCAGCAAAAATTAAAAGGGAAACCCTTCAAAGAAAAATGGGCTTATTTCTGGGAATATTATAAAATCCAAACCCTCGTCATAATCGCGGTTCTCGCCTTTGCAGGGAACCTGATTTACACCTTTGCGACGCGCAAGGATACCGTCATGGAAGCAGCCTTTGTCAACTGCTACATGAATACCGAGGTCGACTCCGACACGATGATCACCGATTTTGAGCAGTATGCTGACATCGATACCTCCAGCGACTGTGCCGCAATCAACCGGGATATGTATGTGGATTATGAAAACTCCGATCAATACTCCTATGCAAATATGCAGAAAATTATCGCGATGATATCCGGCAAGACCTTAGACGCCCTCATCACAGATGATACCTATATGGATCACAATCTCGAAGCCGGTCTGTTCTGCGACCTGCACCAGTATTTTACCGATGAGGAGCTGGCGCAGTACGGCGATCAGGTTATATACAAGAATCTTCCTGATGACAATACCGACGGGGAAATCCCCATCGGCATCAGCGTCAGCAGATCCAAATATCTGCTGACAGATCGGGCAAATGCATGGTTTACTATCCCTGCCAACTGCCAGCACCCGGAAAATGCGAAGAAATTTTTAGAGTTTATGCTTGAGCCGTAACACTCGCTGCTGCATACGACATGTAAAAATTCCGTGTAAGCTGCCAGAACGCTGCTCACGGCAAAAATCCCCGCCGCCACAGCCTGAATTGCTGTGACAGCGGGGATTTTGTTATTCAAAGCGCGCCATGCGCACTTCTCACTCATTTTTCAGAATCAATTCCATCAACGTGTTCCCTTTTCCCTCCGGGTCATAGCTCTGCCACGCGATCACGCGGCCATGAGGCGACAGATACAGCATCTGTCCGTTCATACCGCCCTTGCAGTGCCCTCCGTTTTCCATCTTTGCAAGCTCATATTCCCGCTCAAAAACAAGCTCGACCCACTCTTTCGAAAGCAGACGCTTTCCTTCAAATGTGCCACCGTTTTGATAGACCTCGCCAAGCTTTGCCATGTCCTCTGTGCGCACATACATGCCGGTCGCTCCAATCGGATACCCCATCGGACACTTTGAAAAAGCCGCCTCCCTTACATGCAGCGGCATCAGCAGGCGCGGGCGCAGAAAGTCGTCCAGCTTTTCTCCGGAAAGCTCCGTCACAACGCGGGACAGCAGATAATATGCACCGTCGCTGTACTGATAGTCCACGCCCGGCCGCGCCGGAACCGGACGTTCAAACGCGAGATTTAAAAAATCCTCCGAACCAAACTGCGTCATATCATAATTATCGATATCCAGAAAATCCTCCGTCACGCCGATTCGGTGCCGGATCACATGATCCAGCGTCACTTCTTCCCATTGCGGATCATAGCGCCCCGGCAGCTTTTTCCGAAACAGATCGCAGATCGCAGATCTTATCGTCTGGCTTCCAAAGTCCCTGATCGTATAAAAAACCAAGCGCCGTCACGGTGAACACCTTCGTAACGGAATAGATGTCGTTGCACGGATTGTCCGGCACAAAGCTCCATGTCGTGCGCTTTCCATGCTCCGACTCCGTCAGCCAGAACAGCGGAAGATTCAGCCCACGGATTTCCTCCAGAATTGTTTCTATCATGTTATTTTTCCTTTTCTTTAATGTAGTGCGACACGCCGAGCTTCTGTATCACATTGTGGGCACCTTGTCCTCGCCTGCGGGCGCAAGGCTCCACTCCACCTGCTTTTCCCCGTTTTCCAGAAGCTCCCAGCTCACCGAAAGGCTTCCATCCGGCGTCTGGATACTGCCCTTTGCCCAGGTCAGCTGCCGCTGGCTGCTGAGACGGATTTCGTAAGAAAAATGCTGCGCGGACGCGGGCACGGCTGGCGGCTGCAGTTCGCCGTTGAGCAGCTTCAATGCCTGTGTTGGCTGTGTGGTAACGTCCGACTGCGTAGGGATAACAACGGGCGGCTGCGCCGCCGGCATCATCCGGATCCCAAGGATCTGTGTAAACAGCAGCCGCACACAGGCGCCAAACATCGGATGGTTATGGGATTCTCTGCCATCCCAGCGCTCCCAGAGCGTCGTCGCACCGTTTCGTTTCATATGTGCAAAGGACGCTGCTTCGCTGTCATTGGTCAGAAGCCTTACTGCCAGATCCCCTGCGCCGATGGAAAACAGTTGTTCCAAAAGCATCGACGTGCCGAAAATTCCGGTATCAAAACGTTCGAGCGCTTCATATTTTTCGACCAGATGCTTTTTCGTCCGCTCATCCCCAAGCCCAAGTGCCAGTCCATAGGCGTTGCCTGCTGCCCTTCCTTCGCAGAAATCTTCGGTTTCCGGATCGAAGTAAGCGTCAAGAAAAGCATTTTTGACATTCTTTTCCCGCTCCGCAAATCGAATTGGCAGTTTATTATTCATTTTTTCTGAAATTTGCATCATTTCCTGCAATCCATGCAAGTAGTAGAACGTATTGATAAATGCCTCCGGCAGCTGCTCCTTTTCCTCTGATGCCGGGAAGCACCAGTCGCCCAGACACCAGCCGCCCTCCTCTTCGCGGACCACAAGTCCTTTTTCACTGTGGGCATCCATATAATCGAACCAGCGCAGGATCGCGTCATAGCCCTGCACAAGCAGGCTGTCGTCCCCATAAATTTTTGCCCATGCGAGCGGAACCTGATACACTGCACAGCCCCAGCCGCCGGGTCCTCCTCCCCCGCCCAGAAACGGCGCGGTATGTGGGATATGTCCGGTTTCTGCGCCCTGGCTGTCCAAAATATCCTGATACCATTTCCGATACAGCTCTTTGGTATCCAGAAGCAGCATCGCTGTTTCCGCCGTCAGCTGACCGTCTCCGGTATATCCAAGCCGTTCTCGGTGCGGGCAGTCTGACGGAATGCAGCCGTGATAATTGTCCAGCTGCGTACGAATATAGGCTTCATAAAGCCAGTTCAGCACAGGATCCGAGCAGGAAAAACTTCTGGTCACCGCCACATCCGTATGGATCACCTCTGCACACAGCACCTCACATGGACCCTCCGTCTCAAAATAACGAAAGCCATGCCAACAAAACAACGGATGCAGTGTCTGTATCCTTCCGTCGCAGATATAATGATCCTGCTGCAGCTGATCGCTGCCGCCCGCCGATTCGAAATCCAGCGTACCATCTGCTGCCAGTTCCTCTGCATGGCGTACCGTAATGCATTCTCCTTTTTTTCCAAGGCAGGAAAGCACAACGCGCCCGGCGATATTTTCCCGACAGTCATAAATTTTTCTGCCATCGTGCTCCCCAATCAGGATCGGATAAAGCTTTCGGATCACACGATCCGGTGGACAGGTCTGCTCTTCTAAAAGGGTTTCCGGTGCATGGACCGGCTGTGCTGGCTTCCAACCGGATAAATCAGCGCCCGGATCCTGCCAGCCTTCCGGCTCTTTCCGCAAATCCCGCACCTCTCCCAAAAAGAGGTTGTTTTTCAGCAATCCGCCCGGATGCCACAATGTCTGCCGGTCGCTTTCAATCCATTCCTGTCTTCCGTCTGCATCCGTCAACGTCAGCTCAAACCAAAGCTTCGGCAGACCGAAAACAAATTTTCCTTCGGCAATCCGCTCTGTCTGATGATACCAGCCATTGCCCAGTCGTACTGCAAGTACGTTTTCTCCCGCCTTTAAATATGGAAGTAAGTCAAAGCTTAAATACCGGCAGCGATGTGCGCTGCGCTCCTCCCATACCGGATACGTCGTTTCACAGCCGAGCACCGACGCGTAGTTTGTCATCGCCGGCATCAGCTCCTGATCGCTGATCCTTTTTCCATTGATATAGAATAGAAAATATCCCAGTCCGCAGATTTCCAGACGGGCGCTTTGAAAGCGCTCTGTCTTATCCATCCAGAAGCTTCTTCGAAACAGCGGCGCTTCACAGCCTGCTCCGCCGCAAATCCAGTGTTCTTTTTTCAATCTTGATTCCCTCACGCAGCCCTTGCCGCCCCAATATCAGAAAACATACCGCTCTGACATCTGCTTAGATGATAGAACGGCATACACACTCTTCTAAATATTGGAAGTCTGTTTATTACTGACTTACTGTCATTTTCCCCAGGATTTCTTCTACTTCCTCTACACTCATCAGGAGGTCTTCCGCTATTTTAGATGCAGAATCGCCTTTTTGATACTTTTTAGTCACCAATTCGATCGTTTTTTGATTAGATCCTTCCAGGCGTCCCTCTTCCAGCCCCTTCTCCATTGCTTCCCGAAAAATCTCCTTCGACCGATAATTCAACACTTTTCCTCCCATAACTTCCGTAACCTCCTTCTCCACATTGTCATATTTCGACGCAAGTTTTTCCACTACATTATTCGCCAGTTCACACAACGCGCCGCCGGTAATTGGCTTCATACGCCCGCTTTGGCACTCCTGATCCAGCCGTGCAGCTACGTTCTCATATTCCATCCTCAAACTGCGAAGCCGCTTTTCATCTCCATTAATTATTCGAAATTCCTTTTCATATCGAAAAATATAGAATGGGATCAACATCCATAACTCTTTTTCAAAAATTTCTTCCAACGTATAGTTCTTTACTTTCAGGATCGGAATTTCGTAAAATAGTTCTTTTTGTCCGATACAAACGCAAATTTTCAATTCATCCGGCGTATTCGAATTGCTCCTCAGATAGATCACTGCAGAATCCGGAAATTTCACATACAGCACACCGTCCCGGTATTCCTTATTCATCAAAGCAATCTGCGCATCATATTCCCACATCCGAATTTCCATTGTCCCATCCGCTGTGCTCTGACATTCCAGATGATACCGTTTGGAAATTCCCTTTAAAGAAATCAATGTCAGGTTGGAATCCGTAATCCGCTTCTCCTTTTTCCCCTCCGGGTTCCTAAAAAAAATCTCGTTCTCATTCGATACCACTACTTCCCGCCCGGTATAATTCGTGCCGAACAGCTCGTTAATCAGCGGGACCACCAGCTCTGGGCAATCCTGCAGCAGCGTACGGAAAGTGTCATCATAAGGTGTATTGATTGTCTCCATCTTTTGCCTTTCTGATACATTCATCTTATACCAGGAAGGCTCCTTCCTGCAAGGTCTTCCTGGTATCTACATCTGTTCCTTATTCAGTTTTTGTCTGATAGAAATCTCTGGTCGATCCGACCTTGAAAAAGTAGAAAAGATTTCAGATTCTACGGCATAGGCGACTTTCCCTCTGCAAAAGCCGCCTGCCATAATAGAAATAGAATGTATTTAATATAAACAATATATCAGGAAAAATCAACAGCAACCGCTAGACAATACACGGTGAACCGCCGATTTATAGAGATACCAGCTATACCCTGTAAAATATAACGTCTTTTTCCTGTTTTCAAAAACAGGCGATAGCGAGTTTTTAAACCAATTTCTTGCTTCTACCTCACTTACTTCCCCGTTTTCTATCTTTGTATTTACATTCGACTGAATCATCATAAAATCAATAAACTGCTCCATAGAAAAATCATAGAATAATTCATATGTGATCTGATTTTTAATGTGAAAATAATCCGGCAGTTCACTTTGTTTCCACGTGTTTTCGTTTCTGGGCGGTTTGGGAAAGCGCTTTAAATATTCTTCATGATACCAGTTTGTATAAGCATCATTTTCCTGCATTTTATCTATAATCCAGAAATCATAAATCAGCAAAATACCCTGATCCTGCAGAGCATGTCCCATATTCTCTAAAAACAAATCTCTGTCAACCCAATTTACCATTCCAGCTGCAGTTACGATATCATATTTTTCTGCTGGTTCTTTTGTTTCCTCCGCTTTTGCCCTGTAAAATGTATATGCTTTATTATCCTTATATTCCTCTTTACACACTTGAATCATTTGTTCTGATATATCAGTTCCTGTAACCCTGTCGCAAATCAAGTGGAGTGCTTTTGTCGATAATCCAGCCCCACATCCTACATCCAATCCATTCCGAAAATTGGAAGTAACTTCACAATCGCTTACAAATCGTTCTATTACTTTTTTATGAAGCCATGGACGGTTCACATATCCTTCTGCGATTCTCTTTTCATCAAATGTAATTTTATCCATTTCCCCTCCAAATTAAATAATTGCCTGTAAAAGATGAATTCCCCTGCTGAGCAAACTATATTGATAATCTTTGTCATATGTTTTTTTTAGGATTATTTGCGGCATCGCTTCTTGAGGTACATATCTTAAACAATAATTCTGCAATTCCTCTATATTTATATCTGTCAGGGGATATAAATATAGCTTATACGGATTTATTACTGTAATAATTTGAAGTAACAATCTCCCTGTATATTCTATCATATCAATATTTTGATATCCTTCTAAAGCAATCTCTCTAAACGTCCTATGTTCATCATAAAAATTAAATCCAACTTCTCCCTGAAATCCAAATGCACCGCTTACTGGCTTTCCATTAACAATATAACTGCTTCCAGGTCCATTTTTACCAATATGAATACATGAAATATCTCCTAATTCCTTCTGAAAACCGGAAACAAGAATATTCATATTATTTGCTACTTCTGTTTCTATATTAAATTTTTGAAAAATTCCAGTTGATATTTCACATATTTTAGGAAATTTAATAACTGTTATATTT
>OLJW01001028.1_pt1 | contig 33593 bp, 28 predicted proteins | sample 1603411 | NCBI WGS metagenome assembly OLJW01 (sample SAMN04168659, study PRJEB22393) | human gut metagenome | biome: human gut microbiome; feature: stool | host: Homo sapiens | collected 2014-05-12 | reverse complement strand
ATAAAATTGTGTTACCCCACTACTTGTACTTTTCTGTGTCTCAAAACTTGTATCCCCAAGCTTTTGTTTGACTGCTTCTATAACTGTTTTCATAGAATCTTCACTTAAGTTGAGGATTGAATTCTTGAGATCATATTTCAGATCATAAACCGTGCTGAACTTATGATCACTATATACAGACTGATAATCTGTGATCTTATGCTGAATCTCTTCATCATCGATCACTTTTTTATTTTTCTCAAGCTGCTGCACCTGACTTACAAATGCATCCTGAACCTTCTGATCTTTATCAACCGTAAAGACCGTTCCTGATTTCTTGATCCGTTTTCCTTCTTCTACATAATAGGTAATATAACCGCTTTGTGAAGCCTTTAGAAGTTCCTCATCACGAATCGCAATTCCTGTAAACGATAAGGTATTGGTGATCTTATCTTCCGTTACCTTGTAGACAGTCAGCTTTTTCTTGCCTAGAAACAGGATGACATTAATCAGGATGTAGACCAATATGACTACAAAAATGATCATTCCAATATTCCAATGTATTTTTGTTTTTCGTCTTCGTTTTGCTGCCATCTCTTAAATCTCCCATCGCCTGAGCGCTGCTCCATTTAAATAGTCAAATTTACATCCTTGCATATAATCATTTGTTTCCATGATCTCGTCAAATCGATCTTTTAATTTCCACCAGCTGATGCCCCAGTTAGAAAATGATGCATCTTCCTTGGGCACTCTGCTGAATAGACGCTCGATCACCATATCTTTTCGTACATAACAGATAAAGTTTACCAGTCTGTCCAGATATTCTTCTGGATCACAAAGAGTTATTTTTCCTTCTTTATACTCCTCATACATTTTTGATCCTTTGGGAATATAAAGAGAATGTAATTTTACGATCTGCACTGGAAGTGCAGAAAGAATCTTTGCTGTCTCGATCACATCCGTCATGTCATCTCCAGGCAGATTCAAAATAATATGAGTGCAGATCTCAAATCCATATGGTGCTGTCATTAACACAGCATCTAGATATTCTGCCAGTGTATGTCCTCGATTGATCTTGTTTAAAGTCTTATAATTGACTGTCTGAAGTCCATATTCCATAGAGATCTTCACCTGATATTCTTCAGAAATCTTCTTTAAACAGTCTAAATATTCCTTCGTAATACAGTCAGGTCTTGTGGATACCGAAATTCCTACAATATCTTCCGTCTGTGCTGCTTCTACCAGATACTTTTCAAACTTGTCAACCGGCAGGAATGTGTTCGTATAATTCTGAAAATATGCGATAAATTTCTTTGCTTTATAGCGTTTTGTGATCTTTCCTTTTGTCGCATTCAGCTGTTCACTTACAGATACCTCACTGTTCATAGCTTCAAAGCCGGTTCCCACACCTCCACAGAAAGTGCACCCATCTCCATCCATACGGTTTGGACAAGTCACCGGAAGATTAACTGGTAATTTATATACTTTTTCTCCATATAATTCCTTTAAATGTGTGCTGTAAGCTTTGTATCGTTCCATCTTAGTTTTCCTTTGATAATATATCTGTCATTGTATGGTAAAGAGCTGATTTTGTAACGCCTTTTAACACCACGGAAATGAATTCCTCACCGTCTTTATTCTTTGTAAGAAGAATCAGGCAAGAACCCGCCTGTGTTGTTGTACCAGTCTTGCCTCCGATCATATATACCTGGCTTGGAAGTGTGTATGTTCCAGCAATATACTGATTTGTGGAAGCCATATCATAAATCTTTTGTTCTCCCTTGGAACCAAGATATTCAATCCTGCTGCTTGATCTTCCTGCAATATTAAAGAATTCATTATGTTTAGCTACTTCTTTAAAGATCAGATAAAGATCATACGCTGTAGAATAATGATCACTTAAATGAAGTCCATTCGGATTTGCAAAATGTGTATTGGTACATCCGATCTCACTGGCGCGCTGGTTCATCATATCGATAAATGCCTGCTCTGTCCCGCCGATATGCTCTGCGATCTGTGCCGCAACGTCATTGGCAGACTGGATGATCAGAGCATACAGACAATCCTCCATAGTCAGGACTTCACCCACCTGTGTGCCGATATTACTGGAATCTGCCGTAACATTACGCACCCCGGTTTCTGTAAAGGTCACTTTCTCATCCATGGTGGAATTCTCCACTGCCACCAGCAAGGTCATGATCTTGGTAATGCTGGCCGGATATCTCTGCTCATCTCCACCCTTGTTATAAAGAACAACTCCTGTGTCTGCATCCATCAGGATACCGGTATCTGAGGTAATATCCGGTCCTGCCGGCCATCCCTGGATCTGGTTGGTGCTGATGTCATATTTCGCATTCAGATCCACTGCTGCCATAGTCTGTACCGGCAGCATTAGCGCCACGCTGACTGCAGCGAAAACTGCCAGTAATTTTTTTATTTTTTTCATAGTTCTCCCCTTCTTCTTTCAAAACCCATCAAAGGAAGCAATCGCATCCACAACTCTCTTCGCATCCTCCATATCCAGATTATAGAACATGGGCAGTCGCATAAGACGCTCGCTTTCTTTTGTAGTATAAACATCTTCTCCGGAAAATCTTCCGAATTTTTTTCCTGCCGGTGCGGAATGAAGGGGTACATAATGGAACACACTGCAGATATCCTTTTCGCGGAGATATTTCAGAAGCCTTGTGCGTACCTGGATATCATGTACCTTAATGTAGTACATATGTGCATTATGTGTGCATTCTTCCGGTACATAAGGCTGCTGGATCTTTCCTTCCTCCGCCAGAAACCTGAGGTTCTCATTGTAAAAATCATAGATCTGCATCCGCTTATCGCTGATCTTCTTATGCTGCTCCAGCTGGGCATAAAGATATGCCGCATTCAATTCGCTCGGAAGATAGGATGATCCATAATCCATCCAGCGGTATTTATCTACCTGACCACGGAAAAACTTACTGCGGTCCGTTCCTTTTTCTCTCAGGATCTCTGCCTTCTCCAGGTACTGATCCCCGTTGAACAGGATCGCACCGCCCTCTCCCATGGTATAGTTCTTAGTTTCATGGAAGCTGTAGCAGCCAAAATCTCCAATGGTACCAAGGGCTTTTCCCTTATAGTAGGCATCCACACCCTGGGCCGCGTCTTCCACTACCTTCAGATCATGTCTTCCGGCAATCTCCATGATCGTGTCCATCTCGCAGGCTACTCCTGCATAATGGACCGGAACGATCGCGCGGGTCTTATCTGTGATCGCCTGTTCGATCAGCTTCTCGTCAATATTCATGGTATCCGGCCGGATATCCACAAATACGATTCTTGCACCGCGAAGCACAAAGGCATCTGCCGTTGATACAAAAGTATAGGACGGCATGATCACCTCATCGCCAGGCTGGATATCTGCCAGAAAAGCAGCCATCTCCAGTGCATGGGTACAGGAGGTTGTCAGCATCACATGACCCACATGAAAGCGCTCTTCCATCCATGCAGAACATTTCTTCGTGTAGATCCCGTCGCCGCAGAGCATTCCCCGTTCTACTGCGTCACGGATGTACTCAAATTCCTTACCTGTAAACGCAGGTCTGTTAAAATCAATCATGTATTTCCTCTTTATTTCTTATTCTTCATGGTTTTTCTACATTAACTGTACATTCCATTTTCTCACACTCATGTTGTAAATTCAATGCCTATTTTTCTGCCGGTGCATAATCCGGGATCTGATTATGGTATGCCACCTCCTGGCCGTTGGGATCCAGAATATGCATTTCCTCATAAAACTCTTCTGTGAGAAGATCCATTTCCTTACGATTCTCTGTTTTTACATAATATAATGCCAGATACGGATTAGGACCATGCTCAATGACCTTCTCTCCTTCCTGATAAAAGATCCAGGGCTTTTCCACCTGTTCTTTCTCTCCCAGCCGGACTGCCGCAGACTGATCTTCGATGGTAAGAAGCCTTCCCTGAAAATAAATGACAGCTCCACAGCACTGTGGTTTATGAACATCGTGTTCTGCAAGCATTTTTTCCAGCTTATCCGGATCATAGAGAGATGCAAGAAGAAGCTCTTCCATATTAAATCCATAGACCATATCGGTCAATTCATGCTCATATCCGAAAAATCGTGCGGCGATCTCGCAGACCTGGATACCTTCTCCCGGCTTCCAGAAAAACTGCATGGAAAGGGCTCCGTCTTTCTGACCGGTTCTGTCCGCATATGCCTGAAGAAGTTTTGTGGCAGGCTTTTCAACTTTTGACAATAATCTGGAAGGATACACATTTCTTGTGCTGATGGGGATCTCACCTTTGGCAACAAATGTCTTTTCACGGTCTGCAATACTGATCACATGGACTTTTCCATGCCGCACCCAGGTCATCATATTGAATTCATATCCATCGTTATATTCTTCCACCAAAATCTCCGGCATATCAGAAAATCCTGTTGTTTTTTCTGCCCCGTTTATCAGCTCCTCCAGATCTTCGGATATATAGATCCCGCGGGAGCCGTATTTATCCAGTGGCTTGCTGACCACCGGATAACGAAGTCCCTCAAGCAGCTCTTTCAGCTGAGTTCTTTTGGACCTGTCTTTAAAATATGCGATCGGGATTTTTCGAAAGCCCGGAGTGGGAAGTCCCAGTTCAGTAAGCAGTGCTCTGGTCGCTGATTTATCACGATACCAGGGAAGCTGCTCCGGTTTCAGATAACAGGGGATTCCTGCCCGGTCTGCGATCTTTACCATACATTCCAGAAGAAGGTCGGAAAAGGATGTGAGGATCCCATCGATCTCTTTTTCCCGGCAGAGACAGGCGATCCGTTCCGTATCTGTTACCGGGATCTGAAATGCCTCATCTGCAAATTTTCTTGCCGGACCATCCGGATATCCGTCGCAGACAATGGTGTAGTATCCTTTTTCGCGGGCCTTCTGCACCAGCTGCTCAAATTCTCCCAGCGTTCCCAGTATCAGCAATCTGTGTTTCATGATTCCGTTTCCTCCCATTCTCTTATGGAATCCGCGATATACTGCATTTCTTCTGCCCCGTATCTCTGGTCACAGGGAAGCGGCAGCACATTGGCAGCCCAGTCATATTCCATGGTATCCCTGTCAAATTCTTCCAGGATATTGCGCCAGTTTGTCGGTACAAAAATCTTCCGGCCTGCCAGCCAGCGTCGAAGCTCCAATCCGTTCTTATGATAATACGGATAGGCAAACGGTCCCTCCGGCACCTCCCCTGTAAAAGCATTCCTTGAAGGAAGAAGCTGCGACAGCAGACGGTAGTTCTGTTCTCTTCTTGCTTTGATACCGGAATAATCCATAGTCCTGAGGAGGTTTCCGGTCAGACGGGACATTCGGCGGATCTCCATCTCATGATAATTTGCTGCATTATCCAGCATTTTCTGATAGAAGGTTCCGGCATCATATTCATAACGTCCCAGAATATGCTCCATTCTTCCCATGGAATGATCCAGGGGCTTCTTTTCCGGTTCCAGCTCCGCATCGGTAGACAGATATGCTCCGTCACTGACTCCGAGAAATTTTCTGCAGGAGTACAGAGTGTCCACACCCGGCAGCGGCTTCTGAAAAAACGCATGCGTATGATCCACAATGATATTTCCATAAATTTTTTTATATTTCCGGATCTTATCATCGGTAAGCTGGCCATAATAATTTACCAGATACAGATATTCTCCTTCCGGAAGAGTTCTCTCCTCAAGAACCGGATGCAGACCTTCATCCATATGATAAAATTCGATTTCTGCCCCCACCTCTCACAGGCACCGGTTACGGAATCGCAGAGAAAAAATGGCAGGTAGATTTTTTTGCACCTGCGTGCTTCCATCAGCCACAAAAGCGCTGTTCTTCCGAGATTCACGCCGCAGAGATCCGGATAGTATTCCTGTCCCGCCGGTTCTTCCAGTTCCAGATAGCCGCCGATCTCTTTTTTCATCAGTCTGTCTCCTCCTGACGGATCACATAGTGCGGCATCTTTTTGGCCTCATTGAGAATATTCATGAGATAAATACCGATGATCCCGATTGAAAGCAATGTCAGTCCAAAAAATGCCAGCATCACGAGCATCAGAGATGTCCAACCTTCCACTGAGATCCCGCACAGAAAATATCTCACCAGATAATAGATCCCCAGTAAAAAGCTTACCAGAAAACTGGCAATGCCGATGTTTCGCACCATAAGCAACGGAAATGCCGTATGGGCAGTAATATCATAGATGAGATCCTTCACAAGGCGGCGAAAAGAATATCCGCTCTTTCCATATGCACGTGCTGCATGCTGCACCGGAACATTGATGATACGGTTGGAGCTTAAAACCAGAAGATTTCCAATCTGCGGAAGATATGTATTGGTCTTCAGCATGGCTTCCACCAGAAACCGGCGGATCAGTCGATAACTGGTGATCTGAAGGTTCGGATCCTTGCCGAGCATTTTGGAAGTTGCCCATACAGACAGCTTTGTGCCCAGCTTCCGGATCAGATTATGCTTACGTCCTTCATAGCTTGCAATGATCACATCCACATCGTCACGTTCCTTCATTACATTGATCATTTTGGGGAGCTCCTCAGGCTGATGCTGAAGGTCATCATCCATAGTTACGATGAACTCTCCCTTTGCGTGGGCAAATCCGCACAGAAGCGCAGGATGCTGTCCAAAATTCCTTGCCATCTGGATGATCTTGACACGGGGATCTTTTTCCCGGAGTGCTTGCATAACCGCAAAAGACCGGTCCCTGGACCCGTCATCTACAAGGATCAGTTCAAATTCTTCTTTTATCGTTTCCCGGAATACTTTTTCCAGACGGGTGTACAGTTCCTGCAGCGTATGTTCTGAATTGTATACAGGAACAACCACTGAATATAAACACATATCGTTTTTCCTCTCTTTTGTATCAATTGACACTTATCGTTTAATCTTATCATTTTCATTTCCTGTTGTAAACCGTTACATTGTTCAAACATTTTCTTGCATAAACCTGCCGGATGATATATATTGATTATCAGTCTATGATAATCGCATTTATGATATGGAGGAAACATGACAAAAATCAAAGATTATATTCAGCTTCATCTGAATATCCTGCTGTTTTCTCTTACCAGCGTTTTTTCCAAGCTTGCATCGGTTTATTACAATAAAGAAGGGCTTCATAGTCCTCTTCTCTATGTATTTCTTTTTCTTATGATCGCAAACTGTGGGATCTACGCCATTGCATGGCAGCAGGTGATCAAAAAATTTTCCCTTTCCACGGCCTACGCCAACAAAAGCGTCTATCTTCTGTGGTCCCAGGTATGGGCTGTGATCATTTTTCACGAAAATCTTTCGCTTCAGAACATCATCGGCATCCTGATCGTTCTGATCGGAGTCTGGATGGTGCAGAGATATGAATAGAACATTTATGCTGATCATGCTGGCCGGAACCTTTTTTTCGGCAATTTCCCAGGTACTTCTGAAGCAGAGTGCCAATATGGAATACAAAAATCCCCTCCGGGAATATCTGAACTGGCGGGTGATCCTGGCCTATGGTATCTTTTTTGGAGTGTTGCTCCTGAATACCTGGTGCTACACCAAAGTGGATATGAAATTCGGACCGGTGATCGATACTGCCGCCTATGTTTTTGTCCTGCTGTTTTCCTGGCGGATCCTGAAAGAAAAGATTTCCCGCGGAAAGATCATCGGAAATCTGATCATCATCCTGGGAATCCTTGTTTATACCTTATGATCATAAAAATGCCGACAGCTTTATGTTCGCTGCCGGCATTTTTTATTTTTTCTTATTTGCTGCGGATACAGTTGTGTATACACCATCTTCATCGAATGTATAGCTCTTTCCGTTTTTCTCAATAGTACAGTTTTTGTACATGATTCCTGTTTCCGGATCAAAATAATATCTCTTTCCGTCCAGTTTGAGCCAGCCTCTCTGCATCTTTCCATTGGAGCCAAAATAATAGGTATGGCTTTCATTGTTTCCGCTCCATGTATAGAATACCTTTTTGACCATAACGCCGTCACCGCCAAAATAATATACATCATCCCTGCTGTTCATGTACCGCACATGTCTCATCATGTATCCGTATTTGGCCTGAAAATAATAATAGTTCTTTCCAACCTTTTTCATGCCCTTTAATGCATGTCCGTTTTTGTCAAAATAATATTTTTTCTCCTTATAGGTGATCCAGGTATTTTTCACAAGGACTCCATTTTTGTCTACATATCTGGAAATGTTCTTGGAATCCCTGATCAGCCTTGAACGGTACATTCCTGCCGTCTTATGGATATAATATTTCTTATTTTTTACCTGAACCCAGCCGTATTTTTTGACACCATTGACATAATAAAATTTCTTTCCGTTCTCTGTTGCCCAGCCGGTTTTTCCTTTATAGTTGCTGGTATCCGGTCTGGTGGATGCTTTGTAGCCGGTCTGTGCATGCCATCTGGGTGTGATGATCTTTGTATAATCAACATAACCGAAGTCAATATCTACAGTAGAATAAGACGGGATTCCTGCAACCAGACCCTTGGTGGTATTCAGATATCCGCCGCCGTCACCATCGGTGGACTGCCAGATGGTATATTTGTACTTTTTCTTGTCAGGAGCCAGGATCCTATCACCATATCGTGCAAGCCATACATCATACCCTGTCATCTTACTCCAGTCAAGCTTGTTGTCATACCAGTCTGTATTGCAGTAGATCATTGGATGATATCCGGCTTTTTTTACCTCATTGCAGAAGGTTTTTGCCAGATCCGCGATCTGTGATGCGGAAAGATTACGCATCTGATCATATTCAATGTCATAAACCACCGGATAGGATACTTTATATCCATCCATTTTGCGGATGGCAAGCTGTGCTTCCTTCAGTGCCTGCTGTGTATTCAGCGCAAGGCTGTACACATAGGTTCCTGTCGGAACTCCTGCCTTCTCCGCCTGTTTCATGTTGTAATCATATGTCTTATCCAGATGGTTCAGGCCATAGGAAATCCTAACAAAGGCAAAATCTACATTAGATTTTTTGACCTGACTCCAGTTGATGGTATCCTGCCACTCGGAAACATCGATTCCACGTGTAACAGCACCTTCCAGCTTCTGGCCGCTTCCGTTATAGCAGACACCGTTGATCTTCTTCCATGCCTTTGAGCTTGCCCTGGAATCCTGTGTTGCCTTCCCGCTGGGGACCTTTTCTTCCTCAGCAACTGCCTCGCTTCGGTCTACGCCTCCGCCGCCCATGGCCATCGCTGTAGTTCCCATTGTTCCGATTCCCAGCAGTGCTGCTATACAACCTGCCACCAGCCATTTCTTCCAGTTTTTCATTTTAGTTTCCTTCCATAAAGTATGTTGTTAATTTGTGCATAACTTTATTATACATATGGAAAAATGGAAAGTAAAGCCATATATGGAAAAAGACCGATGTCAGCTTCATACAGCTGAACATCGGTCTTCGGTTATTCTATATATTTCTTTCTGGTACTGTTCGGTAAAGATCACGGAACTTCCGGGTCTGTAGGATCAAAGTTTCCGGCTCCACGGAAGGTTGCCAGCGGTCTGCGGCCTAACGGTCCCTTGAAGGATTCATTGTTAACGTAATTTCCGCTGCTGTAAATGTGGATCGTAGAACCGTTACAGTTCTCAAATACCCACTTCGCATCAGCCACACAGGTACGGATACATCCGTGAGATGCAGGCTGACCAAGCTTCAGGTACTCGCCTGCCGGAAGATTATAAACACTCCTGGTCGATCCGGCTACGGAATGGATAAAGATTCCTCCCTGTCCGCATCCGTCAACATGTGTTCCATACTGTCCCCAGGACGGTCCCATCAGTGGCTGCCATCTCAGACTGCGGGTCAGTCTGTATGTACCATCCCATGTAGGTGTTCCGGAGAGACCTACAGAAACACGGATTGTCTTAACAGGAATGGTCTTGCTACTATTTGTGTATACAGTCATAACACCGTTGGTCTTATCAACCTCCAGGTAATATGGTCCTCCGTAAATACTGGAAACATCATTGCGGCGGTAACCATCCTTATCAAAGTAATACAGTTTTCCATCGATCCATCTGCTTGTATTGGTCAGATACTTGGAACCGCTGTCCGGATCGATATATTTGACCTGATCATAGTAATCGCTGACGATCACCCAGCCGGTGGAAAAACGTCCCTGGCTGTCCAGATAACCATTTACGGACCCACGCTTCATGGATTTATTTGTCACAACGGTATAGTTCTGCAGATAGTACCAGTATTTACCTACCTTCTGCCAGCCTGACTTTTTCAGAACACCGTTGCCGCCTGCATAATACCACTTATTCTGGTAACGGATCAATGTACTCTTGTACATCCAGCCTCTGTGCGCATTGGCATCTGATGTTGCAAAGAAATAGTATTTTTTGCCGATCTTTGTTTTTCCTGTTGCAAGCTGTCCTGTGCTATTAAAGTAATAGCTCTTTTTGGAGGACTTGTTTGTTATCATCTGGCTCTTATAGTGGTTTCCGTTTTTGTCAAAGTAAAACCATCCGAAGAACTGGCCTTTTGCGTCGGTCACCTTCTGCCAGCCATATTTTTCAACAACTTTTCCTGCTGTGCTTCCGAAATAATAAATCTTGTTGGATGCTCCCGGACAGCCATGCCAGCAGTTCTTCCAGGAAACTCTCTGGCCATTGCCTCCGAAATAATATCTGCTGCCTTTATACTTCACAAGTTTTTTTGTAATGATGCGGCCCTTGCTGTCTGAAACATAATATGCGTTATTCTGCGCCTTCGCCATTGTATTCGTCATAACATAGCCGCTGGCATTCAGCATATATCGATATTTCTTGGACATTACAGGTGATACATAAACTCCATGTTTCATGATCTGTCCACGTGTGGCAGCCTTCGGACTACAATAGATAAAACGTTTTTGATTTTTGCTGTTTAAAACATATGTCCATCCGCCATAAAAAAGCTTTCCCGGGATCTCCCCTTCCTTTGATGCCGGCTGGAAATAATACTGATATGTTGTGGAACCGGTTGTCAGCTTCAGGATTCCTGTTCGCGGTTTTCCGTTACGCATCAGTGTATAATAAGCATTTCCGATCTTCTTGATCTTGCCTACAAGGTTCTGAGCCTCTATGGATTTGTAATCACCCTGGGAATTATAATAGCGGAAAACAGTTCCTGTCCATAACCAGTAATTTCTCTTCTGCTGGCCAAGATTGGATGTCCACGGTGTGATTGCTTTTCCGGTGGAATCCGAATACAGGGAAGCTTTGGAGTTTTCGAGGAAATACCATTCTGTCTTCTGTGTTCCGGTATAACCTGCTGCACCTGGCTCACGGGTCATACGGCCGGTTACCAGATATCCGTCTTCATTAAAAAGATAATATCCCACATGTCCGTTGGTATTGATCTTAAGAAGACCATCCTGCGCAGTAAAATAATTATCTTCGATGGAACCTGTTTCTGATACCTGAGAAGCGTTCCCTTCATCCAGGGCAAGAGTCTCTGCGTTATCTACGCTCTCTGATGTTTCGGCTGCCGTCTCTGTTTCTGCGGGTGCTGTCTCTGCAGAAGCTTCTGCTGCGGATACTTCCTCTGTAGGCGCTTCTTCTGCTGTACCTTCCTCAGCTGCAGTCTCCTGCTCTCCTTCTGCTGACTCATTCTGGATCGCCTGAGCCTGATCACTCTCTGCTGCACCATCCGGAAGCTCTTCAGTCTGCTGTACTTCCTGTACTGCTGCAGCTGTTTCATCAACTGTTGTTTTCTGCTCTTCTTCACTGCTTTCTGCCGGATCCTCAGAAGCTTTTCCCTCCGGGGCTGCAGATGCAGCAACCTTCTTTTTGCGGAGTCTGTAAAAACCGTTTGCAGAAACCCAGTCACTTGTCTTGGCAACGACTACACCGTTTACCAGTGATGCTCCGGTAGCAGAAGTTTCCTCTGCCTTGTTGTTCTCTACTTTGTTCTGTACTGCGGTATCTGCTGACGGTGCATCCAGCTCCTGTGCATCACCTGCACTGAAATCATCGCCCGGATCTGTACTGTCTTCTGTTGTCGCATCCGGTGCTTCTGTAGCCTCCGGTGCTTCTGTAGTTTCCGGTGTTTCTGTAGCCTCCGGTGTTTCTGTAGTTTCCGGTGTTTCTATAACATCCGGTGTCTCTGCTGGATTCTCCGGTTCAACCGGTATTTCTTCTGAACTGTCAGTACTACCTGTCTGACCCGCTTCTGTCTCCGGCTGCTGTACAGTCGTTCCCTCTTCATCACTGAATACATCCTCAGCCGGATCGCCGGCTGTCTCTGCTGCCATCTGCACGTCTGTACTTCCCAAAGCCGCAGCGCCGGCTTCCAGAGTTCCGCCCATGCATAATGTCAGACTGAGAAAAATTGCCACAACTCTTCTCTTCACGATAATCCCTCCTGATCATGCTGCTGTAAATAATTATTGTATCTGTTACGTATCATTCGCCCAGTCCGCCTTCGATAAGAGCCACAAGCGCATCTATCGCAGCCTGTTCATCCTCACCCTCGCAGACCAGTGTGATCTCATCCCCGCTTTTAACACAGGCACCCAGAACACTCAGAACACTTTTGGCATTCGCTGTACCTCCGGCATACTGAAATGTTATGGACGATTTGTATTTTATTGCCTCGCCGCACAAAAGCCCTGCGGGACGAAGATGAAGCCCTGACGGGTTCCTGACCGTTACCTTATAACTTAACATTGCTGCTGTCTCCCTTTATATTACTTATCCTTCAAGCCTTGTCCAAAGCTGTGATTACTTACTGACTGCTGCTGTCTACATTGGAAACCTTGGAGATTTTGATCTCGGCGGTTACATCCTCCAGCAGCTTGTAGCCTTCCGGAAGGCTGATTTTGATCGGTACTTCGTAGCTGCCCTCCTCCCAGTCATCCATGGAAAGTGCTGCTCCTACCGACTTCAGATCAAATTGGGAAAGATCTCCATCTTCCGCCTGCACCTTCAGTTCAATATCCGCAACTTCAAACGCCAGCTGCAGATCATCAGGCAGACCCTTTACTTTGATATCCTCTGTCGGGAAGCTGTATATCTTACTGCCCTCCGGCAGGATATTGACTGTGATCCAGAGGTCCGTACTGGATCCAGATGTCAGCTTAAGGCCATCCGGAAGAAGTTCTGACAGGTTTACTTTCTTTTCCACGTCATTGCTCTTTCCTGAAATATCCACATTCTCATTATCAAGATAAATAGTATTTCCCTGAAGTTTCAGATTGTTCAGTGCTTCTTCACTTCCAGCTACGCTGAAAGTCTCCGGTACTGTCGTGACACTGTCCACAACATAACCTTCTGCCGGTTCTCCCGTATATCCCGCACTGATCCGTATATCAGAACGCACCTTCCAGAGCTTTGCCGTGACATTAACCTTTCCGTTGTTGTCAAATTTCAGATAGCTCATGGAATTTGATGAAAGTGTATCCTGATTCTTATCTGTGATGGTCAGTTCTGCGCCTGTGATCGTCGTATCCTGGTCGATTCCCTCAAGCTTTGAACTTACATCCACACTCACACTGTCTATCTTACCAACTAGGGATTCCGGTCCTGTAATACGGACTTTTTCCGGATTTGCGGTAAGCGAAGCAACCTCCAGCCCCTGTGCAGGCTTGCTGTCATCACTGGTAACGTTGATCGCAAATTCCTTGGTCACCTTTTTTTCCAGATGGACACTTAGATTCTGCGGTGACACCTGGATATTCTCTGGAAGTATCCCGGAACAGGTTGCTGTAATGGGGATCATTACAGGGTCTGTATCGGTAGACTGAGCCTGCTGCAGGTCTGCAACTGCCTTAATATCACTTGAGGTGAGACGGTTGACTATCTTCCGCTCACCTGTAATATAAACACGTACTGAATTTTCACGATCATCCTGCATGACCATCTTGCCCAGCTGATCCACATAAGCTTCATTGATGATCTGCACATCTGAGATCACAAAGCCTTTCGTAATGATAGGGTCATCAACATTTACTACGATCAGCCACACCAGGATTCCCACAATGATCGACATGATTTTCAAAGGGATGTTCTTAGTCAGATTTTTCTTCATGTTTCACTCTCCCTTTCAGCAGATTTCTCAGCTTACCGTTGTCAACAACCTTTTTATTCTGAGCAGAAACAAGTACTTCACGAAGCTGCTTACTGTTAAGCCCTCTGGATAACTCACCGCCTCTGGCCACAGAAACCTGTCCTGTCTCTTCCGAAACAATGATCGTAAGAGAATCCGTAGCTTCGCTGATACCCACACCTGCTCTGTGTCTTGTTCCCAGCTGTTTACTCAGTTCCATATTATCTGAAAGAGGCAGATAGCAGGTTGCTGCTACTACGCGGTTCCCCCGCACGATCACCGCTCCGTCATGAAGAGGTGTATTATGCTCAAAAATATTGATCAGTAGCTGACTGGTAAGGATACCGTCAATATTGATACCGGTTCTCACATATTCATCAAGCCGGATCTCTTCCTCGATTACGATCAGTGCTCCGGTCTTAACTTCACCCATATCAAAACAGGCCTTTACCAGTTCGTTGATAGTCTTGTCATTGAAACGCTCCTGCACTTCCCTGCCGGAATCAAAGGGAATAATGTTGGAAACAAACTTCTTCTGTCCCAGCTGCTCCAGCGCCTTTCTCAGCTCCGGCTGAAAGATTACGATCACACCGATCACCAGCACATTAGCCAGGTTCCGGAAGATCCAGAGGATCGTATTCATTTTGAAGATATATGCGACCAGGATAAATCCAAGGACGATCAAAATGCCCTTCAGAAGGGTATATGCACGTGTAAATTTGATCCATGCCATAAACTGATATACAAAAAAGGAAATCAGTCCGATCTCAATGATATCTATCACGCCAAGTCCCGGAAGGGAAATTTTCCCAAGATATCCGACCACAACTGTCAGCACATTCTGCATAAGTCTCCTCCTTTCTTCCTGAGCTATTCCAATCGTTCCTGTTTAAAGATCCTTCAGCGATTCCTCCAGCTGTTTTTCGAAATCGATCTTGTCCAATCCCTGCGGTTTCTCACTTACTGTATTTTCGGAAACCATATCCGGCATCTTTACTGTATGCATTTCGTTCTTCTCAGGAAATACATCATCACTGAAAGACACAACATTGTCTTCTTTTTTTTCTTCTTTTACCGGCTCCGCATTGATTTTTTTGATACTTCTCTCAGAAGTGGCGACTGATGCCTTCGGAACGGCTTTTACGTAGTAATAGTACTCATCATCCTCATATTCCAGACGTTCTGTTCTGCTGTAATCTCCGCCAAAAACAAAGAACTCCAGAACAAATCCTGCCAGTACGGAGATCACTGTGGACAGGATCATCGGCACCATGGCTACCGTAATACTAAGGCAGAAATCTCCGGCAAGGATAACCAGGATATAGATCACGCCACCGGCAATGACAGCGATCCTCCATGCATAATCAAACGCCCGTGTTCTCAGAAGGTTCACAAACAGGATCACTACCACAAACGCGATCACCGTGATCCACATTGCCCAGTTGTGGACAAGTCCGTCAGAGATCAGCTTCAGTTTTTCTGTGATCTCTGCAGCAGGATCACTGAGTGCCGCCGACTGTGCATGTACAAACCGTATAAAATAATAGATCACAACACCGCATCCGGCCGGAAGCGCTGACAATGCGCTACCCAGCAGGCCTGCTCCGATCGGCATAAGTGCAGGAACACCAAATCCGAAGGAAAGTGGTGTAAGGATCATTGCAAGATTCTGTGACCTGCTGAATCTTAGGAACAGGATCAGCATCAACAGAATAAGAAGCAGCATAAATCCTGCCGTTTCGATCCCGACTGCATAACAGTGCCCGATCATCAACGCAAATCCCAGAAACATCATCACGGAAACCGGAAGGATCGAACATACAAGCGCCAGGATCAGGACAACAAAAATATTATCCAGCTGTTTCATGTAACCCATATTGCTGTTGATCCAGAGAAAATAGGCAAATGCCAGAACAAACTTCAGGACCGGCAGTATATATACTTCATATTGTCCGTAAAATCTTTTGATATTCTGTTTGATCTCAAGTAAAGCTGTCATTTTCTATGTCCTCCTGCATTTCTCCGGACCGGATTTCTTTTTTCCTCCCGCCCGTAGATTTTTTCCAGTCTTGTAAGATCCTGATAATATTCCCTGACACTTTTTTTTGCCCGGAAATATTTCACAGAATACTGGATGTAGGTCAGTATCGAATATACAACAAGCACGATCAGATAACCGACGATGATATAGATTCCAACCTTGACCAGATTAATCTTATTCACATTATCCATAAGATATTCGCTGAAATATGCGGCAACGCCTGCAAGTCCCAATACATATCCGATCGTTACCAGAAAAAAGTTTCTGATCAGTGCAAGTCCAATATAATCACTTCGATAATATCTGCTCACCGGAAGATACTTCCTGCCTTCGCCATGTTCATACATAGCCAGACGGTTCATGATCTTCACTTTTTCTTCATTTACCATAAAAATAACTCCTCATAAGCTTTCTTTATCAGGAAAATCCCCAATATATGATCCGCATTACGCTTTCCATACAGTTATACTGTTTAACTGCAATCAAATTTATTGTAGCATAGTTCCATACCTATGAAAAGTGTTTTTTCGGCTGTTTCATGCCCTTCCTGCGCATATTGTCAGAAAATAAACTTTCTCTGCACCGGCCTCAAGAAGACACATTGCCATGGCATCTGCCGTACTTCCTGTTGTGTATACATCATCCACCACAAGTACAGAAAAACCCGGGATCCTTTCGGTTACCTGATATGCATTTTTCAGGTTCTGACGCCTCTGTATGGCATTAAGTTTTTTCTGAGATCTTGTGCTTCGTATCTTCTTTACCAGATGCCCATTCCATGGGATCCCTGTAAGAACACTGAGCCTTTCTGCCAGATATGCTGCCTGGTTAAAACCTCTCATCCTTTTTTTTCTGGGATGCAGAGGAACGGGAACGATCAGATCAGGCTTCCACCGTTCCAGATATTTTTTTCCGAAGACGCTCATTGCCTTTGCATAAAAATCCCCATATTCCCGACATCCGTAATACTTAAATCGTACCAGAGACTGTCTCCAGACCTCTCCGTACCAGAAAATACTTCTGCCCTCCGTAAAATGATGGGCACCCTTGCGGCAGTCTTCACAGTATTCCTCTTCCATTTTTACCGGTCTTCCGCATTTCATACACCTGGGACCGGATATAGGCCTGACCTTTCCGGAACACTCCGGGCAGATCAGCCGGTCTTTTTCTTTCAGTATCTGATGACACAGCGGGCATTTTTTCGGGTAAAGCATGTCCAGTAAAAAATCTGCTGTTTTTTTCAAGAAAGTCCTTTCTCCCCGATGGCGCTCTCTTTCTGTTCAGATTCATCCAGCTCCCGGATCCGTCTGTCCAGAGAGCTGTATCTCTGCTGCTGTTTTTCATTACGGATCATCTCCGCAAAAGTGGTCTCGCTGCCTACTACGGTAACACATTTTCTGGCTCTGGTCACTGCTGTATACAGAAGATTCCGATTCATCAGCATCCTTGGTCCGGAAAGGATCGGAAGGATCACTGCCGGATATTCTGAGCCCTGGGACTTATGTATGGTCACTGCATAGGCAAGTTCCAGTTCCTCAAGCTGTTTGAAGGAATATTCTGCCTGTCTGCCATCCTCAAATTCCACGGTAGCCGTTTCCGCAAATTCATTGATCTCCGTCATAATACCGGTATCTCCGTTAAACACGCCCACACCTTTATCCACAGGAATCTTGTATCGTCCAAGGATTTCCCACTCCAGCTGGTAATTGTTCTTCACCTGCATCACCTTATCCCCTTCACGGAAAAGACGCTGTCCGATCTCTTTCTCCTTTTTCTTTTCATCCGGCGGGTTCAGATATCTCTGAAGGATCTGGTTCAGCCGCTCCACACCTAAAAGTCCCTTACGCATAGGCGTGAGCACCTGGATCTCATAGGGCTTTGCATCTACATAACGCGGAAGCTTCTCCTGGATCAGCGCGATCACCACACGGATAATGATATCCGCATCATATCTTTTCAGAAAAAAGAAATCCCGGCTCTTGTTATTGATGGTCACCTGCTCGCCCCGGTTGATCTTATGGGCATTCACCACAATATCACTTTCGGATGCCTGGCGGAAAATCTTTTTCAACTCTACTACCGGAAAACAGCCGCTGCGGATAATATCCCTCAGAACATTTCCCGGGCCTACACTGGGAAGCTGATTTTCATCACCTACCAGGATCAGTCTGGTCCCTGCAGTCACTGCAAGAAGCAATGAATGCATCAGTGCGATATCTACCATGGACATCTCATCAATGATGATCACATCCGCTTCCAGCGGATTCTCCGAATTCCTGTCAAAATGAACTGCACGGCCTTCCTGCTCTTCCTCCGGCATTCCATTCAGCTCCAGAAGTCTGTGGATCGTCTGAGCCTCGTATCCGGTAGCCTCTGTCATTCGCTTGGCTGCACGGCCGGTGGGAGCTGCAAGCCGCAGCTCAGCGCCTTCCTCTTCAAAATAACGGATAATCGCATTGATCGTTGTAGTCTTTCCGGTTCCCGGCCCGCCGGTCAGAATGAACAGACCATGACTGGCAGCTGCCGCCACTGCCTGTTTCTGCATTTCATCTAACCGGGTTCCTGTCTCCTTTTCGATCCTGTTGATCCGTTTCTCCATCATCTCCTCATCTTCCGGGCAGAGGATGTTCAGCTCACAGAGCATTCTGGCTGAATTCAGCTCAAGATAATAATATCGTGTGGGATAGACAACTGCACCGTCTTCTGTTTCTTTCAGGATCAGTTTCCGGTCTACTACCATATCCATGAGATGTTTTTCCATGTAGGAGGAATCTACTCCCAAAAGTCCGGATGCCCTGGAAAAAAGTTCCTCCTTCGGGAGATAGATATGGCCTTCTCCTGAAGCCTGTAGGAGAGTATACAACATTCCGCTTCTTATCCTGTAATCTGAATCTGTATGGATCCCGATCCGGGAAGCGATCTCATCTGCGATACGGAATCCCACACCACTGATATCCTCTGCAAGGCGATACGGATTCTCCTGCAGGACTCCATATACAGTCTGCCCATATTTCTGATAGATCTTTGCGCCGAGATTCAGTGATATCCCGTATTTCTGGAGAAAGATCATAGCGCGGCGCATATCTGCTTTCTCCGTCATCTGTTCTGCGATCTCCATGGCCTTTTTTTCACTGATTCCCTTGATCTCAGCCAGCCGCTCCGGCTCTTCCTCTACAATACGCATAGTATCATCGCCGAAACGACGTACGATCCTGGCTGCCAGTGCCGCTCCGATCCCCTTGATCGCGCCGGAACCCAGGTAGCGTTCCATGGCCAATGCATCCTCCGGCATTTTTTCCACGTAGGAGGATATCTGAAACTGCTTGCCATACACCGGATGCGTTGTATAATTTCCGGAAGCTTCAATGGCAGCCCCCTGGGTAATCGCAGGAAATGTTCCCACACAGGTCAGTTCCTGTTCCTCTTCCATCCCTTTCAGTACCATGACCGTATATCCATTATCTTCATTCCGGAAGATCACATGATCTATATATCCTGTAACTGTCTCACTCATTTTCTTCTCCATCTATAAACCTCTGATAACAGCAAAAGGCACTGCAGCTGCAGCGCCTTATCTGTATGAGTTTCCTGCGGCAGTCTCTTCTCTGACCCTGTGCCGTCCGGACGCCTCATAACGGTTTACATCCTTGACATGATTTCCGCATATTTTCCTGTTCCTGCAGCCACTACAAGCATTGCATCCTGTACAGTCAGTGTGCTGACTCCTGTTTTCTGCTCGATCAATGCATCCATTCCATGCAGCATGGCACCTCCGCCTGTAAGAACGATTCCTCGATCCATGATATCTGCCGCCAGCTCCGGCGGTGTTTTTTCAAGAACACCATGTACAGTCTCCACAATCTGCCCGGTCGTTTCCCGCAAAGCGGTCCGGATCTCCTCAGAAGTCAGTGTTGCCACCTTCGGAAGTCCTGTGATGATATTTCTGCCCTTGACCTCCATCGTGCGAAGATCCGCTTCTTCACTGGCTGTTCCGATCTTGATCTTGATATTCTCCGCTGCATCCTCCCCGATAAAGAGGCTGTGCTTCTCACGTACATAATTCATGATCGCATGATCAAAATTATCTCCTGCAACCTTCACAGATGCGGAAACAACCACACCTCCTACGGATACGACCGCAACATCCGTGGTCCCTGCACCGATGTCCACGATCAGATTGCCAAATGGCTTGGTAATGTCTACACCTGCCCCGATAGCAGCAGCAATGGGCTCATCCACAAGAAAAACTTCCCTGGCCCCTGACTGATAAGCAGCTTCCTCAACTGCCTTGCGCTCGATCTCCGTGATCCCGCTCGGAACACTGATGCTGACTCTCGGTTTCCGGAACGCTCTCCGTCCCATAGCCTGTGAAATAAAATATTTCAGCATCTTTTCCATTACATTATAATCTACGATCACACCTCTTCGGATTGGCCAGATCACTTCCATATTGGAAGTCAGATGGCTTGCCATCTGTCTGGCTTCCTCACCAATTGCTCTGATCTTCTCTGTATCTTTATCATAAACAACCACAGAGGGCTCTCTTAAAACGATTCCCTTGCCTGTGGAAAATACCAGACTGTTTCTGGTTCCCAGATCGATTCCAATATCCTTTGCCGGCATAAATCCTCCCGCCTGCGTCATACACATTCATATGCTGACGCATTTCTGACTTATTCTGTTCCGGTCTGTGCCGAAACGTTCCCGCACTTCATTATATACAAAACCACAGAAATTGAAAAGAACTTTTACCGGTTATTTCTGTTCCAGATATTTTTTCACATATTTACCGGTGTAGGAAACCGGATTCTCTGCTACTTCCTCCGGAGTTCCTCTGGCAATTACCGTTCCGCCTCTGTCACCGCCTTCCGGTCCGATATCAATAATATGATCCGCCGTCTTGATCACATCCAGATTGTGCTCAATGACCACAACGGTGTTTCCTCCTTCAGACAGACGGCGCAGGATCTCGATCAGCTTGTGGACATCCGCAAAGTGCAGTCCTGTGGTAGGCTCATCCAGGATATAGATCGTCTTTCCGGTACTGCGCTTGCTGAGTTCTGTGGCAAGCTTGATACGCTGTGCTTCTCCTCCGGAAAGAGTGGTGGAGGGCTGACCCAGACGGATATAGGAAAGCCCTACATCATACAAGGTCTCGATCTTTCTCCGGATCGACGGTACATTCTCAAAAAATGTCAGTGCTTCTTCCACAGTCATATTCAATACATCATAAATACTCTTGCCTTTATACTTCACTTCCAGAGTCTCACGATTGTAACGTTTGCCCTTGCAGACTTCGCAAGGCACATATACATCCGGAAGAAAATGCATCTCGATCTTGATGATTCCGTCACCGCTGCAGGCCTCGCACCGTCCGCCCTTGACATTAAAACTGAAACGGCCTTTCTTGTAACCCTTTGCCTTGGCATCTGCGGTGGCTGCAAAAAGATCACGGATCTGGTCAAAAACTCCGGTATATGTGGCAGGATTGGAACGAGGAGTTCTTCCGATCGGGGACTGGTCGATATTGATCACCTTATCCAGCTGATCGATACCCAGGATGTCATCATGTTTCCCGGGGATCACTCTGGCACGGTTCAGGTCTCTGGCAAGTCTCTTGTACAAGATTTCATTGATCAGAGAGCTCTTACCGGAGCCGGAAACACCTGTGATACAGGTCATCACTCCCAGAGGAATATCTACGTCGATATGCTTCAGGTTGTTCTCTGCCGCACCCTTTATATGAAGAAATCCGGTTGGTTCCTTCCTCACTTCCGGTACCGGAATCTTCAGCCTTCCGCTTAAATAAGCTCCTGTCACAGACTGCTCATTTTTCATCAGATCCTCAGCTGTCCCCATTGCGACCAGTTGTCCGCCATGTTCTCCGGCTCCGGGGCCGATATCGATGACACAGTCTGCCGCACGCATGGTATCTTCATCATGCTCCACCACGATCAGACTGTTGCCAAGATCACGGAGACGCATCAGTGCCCCCAGAAGCTTGTCATTATCTCTCTGGTGAAGCCCGATACTCGGCTCATCCAGGATATATGCAACCCCCACAAGCCCGGATCCGATCTGTGTGGCAAGACGGATCCTCTGAGCCTCTCCGCCGGAAAGGGTTCCGGTAGCTCTTCCAAGTGAAAGATACTCCAGGCCAACCTCTGCCAGAAATCCAACCCTGGCGCGGATTTCCTTCAGGATCTGCCTTCCAATAAGCTCCTGCTGCTTTGAAAGCTTCAGATCGCGGAGAAAGCCCTGCAGCTTCTGTACCGGCATATTGGTCACTTCATAAATATTCTTATCCGCCACGGTCACTGCCAGTGACTCCTTCTTCAGCCTCTGTCCCTTACATGTGGTGCACGGAGTAATCCGCATAAAACTCTCGTATTCCTGCTTCATAGCCTCGGAACCGGTTTCACGGTATCTCTGCTCCACATTGCGGATCAGTCCCGGGAACGCCACATCGTAAACACCCTCTCCCCGCTGTCCTTTATAATAAACCTTCACAGAATGTCCGCCGGTACCGTGGATGAGGATATCCTGGACCTTCTTCGGATACTCACAGAAAGGCGTATCCAGAGAAAATTCATATTCCCTTGCCAGAGCATCCAGGATCGCTCTGGAAAAGCTTCCCTGGGTGGTACAGGACTGCCATCCGAGAACAGCGATAGCCCCTTCATTGATACTCCGTTTCTTATCCGGGATCATCAGATCAATATCAAATTCCATCTTATATCCAAGACCCAGACACTGGGGGCAAGCACCAAACGGATTATTAAAGGAAAAGCTCCTGGGTTCGATCTCATCAATGCTGATGCCGCAATCCGGACAGGAAAAACTCTGACTGAAATTCAGAAGCTTCCCGTCCATAGTGTCTACTACCAGCAGACCATCCGCTAAATCCAGCACGGTTTCAATGGAATCGGAAAGACGCTTCTCTATTCCCGGTTTCACAATAAGTCGATCCACAACGATCTCAATGTTATGTTTGATATTCTTATCCAGCTTAATCTCCTCAGAAAGCTCATAGAGATTTCCGTCAATCTGCACTCTCACATATCCGCTTCTTCTGGCCTGATCCAGAAGTTTAACATGGGTTCCCTTGCGGCCCCGCACTACCGGTGCAAGAAGCTGGATCTTCTGGCGTTCCGGAAGCGTCATGATCTGATCCACCATCTGATCTACCGTCTGTTTGCGGATTTCCCTTCCACATTTGGGACAGTGCGGGATTCCCACACGGGCATACAGAAGTCGGAAATAATCGTAGATCTCCGTTACCGTACCCACTGTAGAACGGGGATTCCGGTTCGTTGACTTCTGATCAATGGAGATTGCCGGCGGAAGGCCCTCGATACTCTCCACATCCGGTTTCTCCATCTGTCCCAGGAACTGCCTCGCATAGGAAGAAAGTGACTCCATATAACGTCTCTGTCCCTCTGCATAAATGGTATCAAATGCAAGAGATGACTTACCGGAGCCACTGAGTCCGGTAAGTACCACAAACTGGTCTCTGGGAATATCGACGCTAAGATTCTTAAGATTATTCTCATTGGCTCCGCGTATCCTGATAAAACGCTTCTTATCGTTTGCTTCTGCTGACATGAAAGCCTCCTACTCTGTCCGGTCATACAAAAATACTCCGGTATTCTTCTCAACAGCAGAATCTACCTCTCTTATTCCGCTGTAAAACTTCTGATTTTTTATCAGTATACTGCCAGAACATCCGTTCGTCAAGGTGAAAAAATCGACAAATTTTTCTACAGCAGAAAATCCGCCATCACTCCATTGCTCACATGGATTCCCTTTCTCGAAAGATATATCCTGTCTCCTTTTTGTTCCAGCATTCCGATCTCCAGATGTTTTTTCAGGACCTCTCCGTAAACGTTTTCCATATTTTTTCCGAAATATTCCGCAAACGCTTCCATTGAAACGCCCTCTGTCATCCGAAGCCCCAGAAACATAAACTCAGCCATCTCATCTGCCTCTGTAAGGCTTTCCATATTCTGGCGGATCTTATCCGGAAACGCACTGTTTCCAATATATTCCTTCATATCCGCAGTATTGGAAAAACGCATATGATCCAGAAGTGAAGACGCCCCAAGTCCCAGTCCCAGATAATCGATCCTCTGCCAGTATCCCTTATTATGACGGCATTCCCGTCCACCTTTCGCATAATTGGAGATCTCGTACTGATGAAACCCATATTCCGCCAGGATCCCTGCCGTATTCTCATACATACGGTACTCCGTATCCTCATCCGGCAATTTCAGCTTTCTCTCCCCGAAAGGAGTGCCTTCCTCAATGATCAGACTGTAGGCGGAAATATGTTCCGGCGAAAGCCCTGCCACCGTGCGGAGATTTTTTTCCCAGTCTGCATAGGTCTGTTCCGGAATGGCACTCATCAGATCGATATTGATGTTGGAAAAGCCTGCATCCCTTGCCATAAAAAAGCTCTCCTGAAACTCTTCCCACGTATGGATCCTTCCAAGGATCTTTAATTCCCGATTCTGCGGGGACTGAAGCCCCAGACTCAGTCGGTTGATCCCGTGTTCCAGATATATCTGAAGTTTTTCTTTATATAAAGTCCCCGGATTTGCTTCGATGGTGATCTCAGCATCCGGGGCCACAAAAAACTTATTTCTGATCTGATCCAGCATCTCTCCAACAAGAGACGGATCCGGCACGGAAGGTGTTCCTCCGCCGATAAAAACTGTGGTGATCTCCCTGTCCGAAAAATCCGGAACAGCGGCAATCTCCCTTTCCAAAGCCTGGAAATATTCACGCTGCCTCTCTTTTCCGGCAGGTCCGGAAAGGAAATCACAGTAATCGCATTTTTTTACACAAAACGGAACATGGATATAGAGCTCCAGCGGTTTTTTCGCCTCATTCTCCATCCATGGCTCCTTCCTCTCCACCACTACCTGATGTATCATTATCCTCATCGGAGCTTGTATCTTCACCGGCACTATCCGCATTATCCGTACTTCCGTCTGAAGCAGCCGGTGTCGGTGTCACGCCATCGATCCCCAGTGCCTCGCTGCCGTTTTCTGCCAGGTACTCATTGACCATTGTCAGATTTCCATTGCTCGTCACTGCATCCGGATCTACGGTTTTCGGATCAGGAGTGGCAGTCGGTTCCGGCGCTGTACTGATTTTGATCACACTTTCCTCTTCTGCATTTTTCTTCTTTGAACCACATCCGGTAAGCAGAGCTCCTGTTATAGCCAGAAGTCCTGCTGCCAGAAACAGTTTTTTTATATTTTTTTTCAAAAAGTCATCTCCTATTTATCATCCAGCTTCAGGACACTCATAAATGCCTTCTGCGGGATCTCCACGTTACCTACCTGACGCATACGTTTCTTACCTTCCTTCTGTTTTTCCAGAAGCTTCTTCTTACGGGAGATATCTCCACCGTAACACTTGGCAAGTACGTCTTTACGCATGGCTCTTACCGTCTCTCTGGCAATGACCTTGCTTCCGATAGCTGCCTGGATCGGGATCTCAAAGAGCTGTCTCGGGATCTCGTCTTTCAGCTTCTCACACATCTTTCTTCCACGCTCGTAAGCAGTATCTGCATGCACGATAAAGGAAAGAGCATCCACTTCTTCTTTATTCACAAGGATATCCAGCTTCACAAGCTCACTTCTCTCATATCCGTCCAGTTCGTAATCCAGGGATGCATAACCTCTGGAACGTGATTTCAGTGCATCAAAGAAATCATAAATGATCTCGTTCAGCGGCAGTCTGTATTTCAGGAGTGCACGGGTTTCTTCCATATATTCCATGCCTTCATACTGACCACGTCTCTCCTGGCAGAGATCCATGATCGCACCAATGAACTCTGTGGTTACCATGATCTCCGCCTTCACCATAGGCTCTTCCATGTATTCGATCTCTGAAGGATCCGGAAGGTTGGTGGGATTTGTCAGCTCGATGATCTCACCATTGGTTTTATAGACCTTATAGATAACACTCGGTGCTGTAGTTACAAGATCCAGGTTATACTCTCTCTCCAGACGTTCCTGGATGATCTCCAGATGAAGAAGTCCTAGGAAGCCGCAGCGGAACCCAAATCCAAGGGCGACCGATGTCTCCGGTTCATAATAAAGGGAAGCATCGTTGAGCTGAAGCTTCTCCAGCGCGTCACGGAGATCACCGTACTTGGCACCATCTGCCGGATAAAGGCCACAATAAACCATAGGGTTTACCTTCTTATATCCCGGAAGTGCCTCTGCACAGGGGGTGTCCGCATCCGTTACCGTATCACCCACGCGGGTATCACGGACATTCTTGATGCTGGCTGTGATATATCCGACCATACCTGCTGTCAGCTCGTCACACGGGATAAACTGACCCGCTCCAAAATATCCAACCTCCACAACCTCCGTGGTGAATCCGGTCGCCATCATATGGATCCTCGTGCCCTTTTTCACACGTCCGTCCTTCACTCTGCAAAATACGATAACACCCTTATAAGGGTCATAAACAGAGTCGAAGATCAGAGCCTTCAGAGGTGCATCCACATCCCCCGCCGGCGCCGGGACCTTATTGACGATCTGCTCCAGGACCTGGTCTACATTCAGTCCTGTTTTTGCGGAGATCTGCGGTGCATCCTGCGCTTCGATTCCGATCACATCCTCGATCTCATTGATAACACGCTCCGGATCCGCACTTGGAAGGTCGATCTTATTGATCACCGGAACCACATCCAGATCATGGTCCAGTGCCATATATACATTGGCAAGTGTCTGAGCTTCGATTCCCTGTGCTGCATCCACAACAAGGATCGCTCCGTCACAGGCAGCAAGGCTTCGGGAAACTTCATAGTTAAAGTCCACATGTCCCGGGGTATCGATCAGGTTAAAAATATACTCATTTCCGTCCTTGGCTTTGTATACAATACGAACCGCCTGGGATTTGATGGTGATTCCTCGTTCTCTCTCAAGGTCCATGTTATCCAGAACCTGGGCCTGCATTTCCCTCTCGGTAAGAAGTCCCGTCATCTCGATGATACGGTCCGCAAGTGTTGACTTGCCATGGTCGATATGTGCAATGATACAAAAATTCCGAATTTTACTCTGGTCTATCATTCAGGAAGTCCTCCTTAAATTTCTCTCGTATAAAGCGTTTAGAACGCATATTTTTCCATACTGCTCTTTATCATATCATATTTCAGCCTTCTTTGTCACTGCCTTTCAGAACTCTGTTTAAGATATCTGCAAATGGTTCCATGGCATTTCGGACTTCCTCTACGGTATTTGTCTGTGCTCCGGCCTCCAGAAGCAGGGCCCGTGGCTTAAGATGCAGATTATAGCGAAGACCTGCCAGATAGATCCCCCGGTAAAGATCGGGGTAATACTGTGCCGCCTGATATTCCAGCTGAAAGGAAAATGCCAGATTCTCTTCTATGTAAGGATTGGGCAGATAACTCACTGCCCCCTGACTGACTGTATAGCTTAATCCATTATAAAAAAGTAGCTGAGCAGTAGGTTTTCCATTCACCTGCGTTACCAGATGACGCTCATCCGGCACACCATCTCTGTGAAGGTCGATCACAACCTCAATGGTGGGATTTTCTTCCAGCACTTTTTCTATGGATGCCCTGGCATAATCATAAGCCTTGCTCCTGTCCAGTGTTCCTCCCATCATATCAAAGGCATCTGTTATATGAATGACCTGGTATCCATATGTTTTTTCCAGAAGTTCAGTAAGATGATCTCCCACTCCTACGATGGTGTCCTCAGTCTGTCCTTCTCTTGAATCTGCAAAAGCCTCCTGGGAATGGGTATGATAGATCAGAATCTGGGGTACCGATGAATCCTTTTTAACGGACAGATCCTCCTTCAGAAAACGGGGCGCACTGATCTGCTGCGCATTCGTTTCCGTATTGGAATCCAATATAAAAAACTGATTCATCACATAGTCAAAATCTGCCAGTTTCGCCTGAGACAAGTCAATCTGCGGATGTGGCAGTGCCACAGTCTCCTGTTCCTTCGCAGTATTTTCACCGGATCGGTTCTCCTCTGACGCTGGAGGCTCCGGTTCTGTGTTCCCCGGCTCCGTAGCTTCCTGTTCTGAACCTCCCGGCTCTGTAATTTCTGGCTCTGCAACTTCCTGTTCTGCATTTCCCTTAACAGTCTCCTTTTCATTTTTTTTGCCGTCAGGAGATTTTTTCTCTGCCTCTTCCGCTTCTTTCTTTTGGATTTCTTTTTTCTTTTGAAGCTCTTCTTTCTTCTGAAGGGCTTCTTTCTTCTCCACTTCTTCCGCCTCGGCCATCAACAGCGTCTCCTGCTCTTTTCGGTTCTCTGCTTCCACTTCTTCACCCAGATGCTCTGCGTTTTTTTCCTGCAAAAGCATCTCTGTTTCCCGGTCTCTGCCATTTTCCTTCTGCAGAGCTTTCTTTTCCAGAAAGCAATACAGCGGCAGCTGTCTGTAGATCTCACCATGCCTGAAAAAATCTCCCGGAAGGACAGCCACCACCCCCAGGAAGATCAGGCTCAAAACCACGCAGAAAGCCCTCTGGATATTCGTCACCAACGATCACCTCTTATGGTATTTTATGACCTGTCCTCTTCGATTAGACTATCGGAAAAAGCCAGATTCAGTCCCTCGGAAATGGTAAAGCTTAAATATCGTACCGTTTCATCCACATCCTTTGGTGTTACAAACATGGTGTAAAGCTTCGGTGAGATCATTTCTTCCAGAAACTCCTTCTGCTCATCTTCCTCCAGCGCCTCCAGAAGCTCTGCCATGGAATCATGGACAATAGTAGCCGCATCCACCACAGTCGGAACACCGATCCCGATCACACGGACCGAAAGATTTTCTTCATTCAGGCCTTCCCTGTGATTCCCCACGCCGGAGCCCGGACTGATCCCGGTATCCGTGATCTGGATCGTCCGGTTAAGTCTTGTCGTACTTCTGGCCGCCAGCGCATCTACGGCGATCACCAAATCCGGCTTTGTCTCAGAAACAACACCCCGAACAATTTCCAGAGTTTCCATTCCGGTCTGTGCCATCACACCCGGAACGATCCCGCTGATCTGATGCATTTTCATATGTTCATTGCTCTTCAGCCCATATTCCCGGATCACATGCCTTGTCATATGAAGATTGGAAACTGCACGGGGGCCAAGGGAATCCGCAGTGATCTCCTGATTTCCAAGCCCTACCACCAGGATCGACTGCTGCCGTCCGAGATCGATCAGCTCCCTTAAATGATGTGCCACCTCTTCCGAGATCTCCCTGTGATAATCCTCATCCGGAACGGAAAGATCCGGTGCCTCAATGGTAATATAGGTTCCCTGTGGTTTTCCCATGGTCCTGGCTCCGTTTTCCGTTGTGATCCGTACTACGGTAGTCCGAACATCCTTTTCCTCATCGTATCTTTCCCTGATCTCTACTCCACGTACTTCTACGTTTTCCGCCTGAAAGCGTTCCGTTGCTTCCAGCGCCAGGTCTGTTCTGATTCTGCTCCTTCCAGCCATACTCTCATCCTCTTTTTCTGTAAGATTGCAAAGACTTTTCCACTGCTATCTGCAGCTTTACCGGTGTTTTCCCTTTCATTATTTCCCTTTTTCCCATAAATATGTATCATTTCCCCTTTCCCACACAGCATCTGGTATTTTTTGCATATTTTTTTGGAATTTTTGCAAAAAACATCTTGACATTCCTGTGCACGTATAATAATATATATAAGCATGTTTCATAGGAGCGCCCGTGTCTGTTCCTGTGAATGTAATTTAATATTATATTTTTAAGGAATCGGAGGTGTACGAATTGGCTAACATTAAATCCGCAAAGAAGAGAATTTTAGTTAACAGCACTAAGGCTGCAAGAAACAAAGCAATCCGTTCTGCAGTTAAGACTTCCATCAAGAAAGTTGAGACAGCAGTTGAGAATAAGGATAAGGCAGCTGCAGAGGTTGCTCTTAAGGACGCAATCTCCACAATCAGCAAAGCTACATCCAAGGGCGTTTATCACAAAAATAACTGCGCCAGAAAGATTTCCCGTCTTTCCAAAGCTGTCAACAGCATTGCGTAATAGACCACGGAATATTTTAGTTATAAGCTTATAAGTAAAAGGAAAGACAGTCGAACCGTCAGCGACTGTCTTTTTTGTATATAGATTTCTGTTTTGTATATAGATTTCTGCATTGACCAAAAGGAGTTTTTTATGATATCCCATCCCTTTCCCTACCGCATTATCCGCAGCAGTCGGAAAACCCTGGCGATCCAGGTCAGCGTTTCCGGTCAGGTAACTGTCCGCGCTCCACACACAATGCCAGATTCCACCATCCATCGTTTTCTCTCCCAGAAAGAAAGCTGGATCCTGAAGCACCTTTCCCACGCCGCCTCCAGGCCGGCACAGCCCCAGGCTGAAAACCCGCCTCTTTCGGAATTCCGCCGCAGTTATTATATGGAATCCGCCAGAAAAATATTCAAAAGAAAAACCGCAGCCTACGCCAGAAAAATGGGCGTAACCTACGGCCGTATCACGATCCGGGAACAAAAAACCCGCTGGGGAAGCTGCACCAGCGAAGGAAACCTGAATTTCAACTGGCGGCTGATCTTCGCCCCGGAAAAAGTCCTGGATTATGTTGTAGTACACGAACTTTCCCACAGAAAAGAAATGAATCATTCCCCTGCCTTTTATGCAGTGGTGGCATCTGTGATGCCGGAGTATAAAGCCTGCGAAAAATGGCTCAGGGACAACGGAGCGACCCTGTGGCAGAACCCGTCTCCGTAAAACTCAGGCTCTCACTGCTCTCGCCGAGCTGTACTTCACGATCAGAAGCTCCACGCTGAGCACATCTCCAAGTGTACCTGTCTTTACCGCCTCTTCCGCATCCACAAAATCCCGCACAGCATTCTCCAGCTCTTCCACAGTGTAGGATCTGGCACAGGATGCCAGGTTCCGCACAACAAAAGAGGGTACTCCTAGTTTGGAAGCGATCTCGGTCTGAGAAAGACCCTCCTGTGACATTTTCTTGGTCAGGCAGATCTGACGAAACTGTTTCGCCAAAAGAAACAATATCCGCATCGGCGGTTCCCGAAGAGTCAGAAGGTCATAGTACAGATCCAGGGCCCGCTTCTGGTTCTTCTCCGTCACCGCACGCACCATATCAAAGATCTTATTGGTTGTCTGCGTGGTACAGACAGCCTGGATATCTGCAGCCGTCACAACATCTCTTCCGACCGTATAGGAGATCAGCTTTTCCAGCTCCATCCTTATATTTCCCATATCTGTTCCCGTCATGGTCAGCAGAAGCTCCACATCTCTCTGGGTGATCCTGCGGCCATTTTTTCCAAGGATCCCTGCTGCCCACCGCATAAGAGTCTTTTCATCCTGCTGTTTAAATTCCCCGATGCTGCCGCAGGCTTTTACCGCCTTATACATACGGCTTCTTTTATCTACCTCAGACTCGCAGAACACCAGATACAGATAATCAGGCAGAGCTTTCATATAATCTGCCAGTTCCTCACATTTGTTCTTAAAGAATCCCGTATCCTCAAGAAGGACTACTCTTCGCTCTGCAAAAAAGGGCATGGTATCACAAAGACTCAAAAGCTCCCGGACATCGATCCCCTTCCCCTCATATCTGGTAAAATTCATGGTATCATCGTCCGGGTTCAGAGCCTTCACCAGATTTCTTTTATATTGTTGTTTCAGATAGGCTTCCTCACCGTAAAGGAGATATGCCTGCTTAAATTTTCCTGTTTTAATATCTTCCTGAATATTCTTCAATCTCTGTACCCCTGTCTGATTTTCTCTGTAATCCAGTTTATACGACAACTGCCGGAAATGCAACACCCAAGCAAAAATTTGACTTTCCACCGGATTCATGCTACTGTAAACAGGTACATATTCCGGCAGATCCGTTCTGTCAGTGAAATATGTGGAAGGGAGTGTTCCATTATGGAAAAAAAAAGAAACAGCAGAACAAGCAACCTGAAGAGCGCAACCACCAAGGCCAAAGCTACCGTGAAATCAACTGTAGAAAAGATTGAAAAAACACCTGCAGCTGAAAAAACCGTTAAAGCAGTCAAAAAGGCAACAGAGACTGTAGCAGCCAAGGCACCAGAAGTAGTAGAAGAAGTTAAGAACACTGTAAAAAATCATAAGATCAGCGGCATCACACTTGAAATTTTTGAGACATCCATCACAGTTGCCGACCTTGAGGCAGCTGTTAAGAAAGATGCAGAAGCAAAGGGCCTGAAAGGCAAAGAGCTCCACATCTATGTAAATGCAGAAGAAAGAGCAGCTTACTACACTGCTGACGGAGAGGGTTCCGACGATTACAGGATCGATCTGACCACTCTGTAAGCTTCGGCGGATCTGTTCCGCGATCGCTTATATGCCGGTCTGTCTGTGACATTCCGGAAACGCAAAAAAGCCATGCACAGGACATTTTCATCCGGTCCCGCTGCATGACTTTTCTTTTTTATCTTTTACTGGATCTTTTTGATCCAGTCTCTGGAGCAGCCTACTGCAGCTCTCCAGCCTTTTACCATGGCATTTCGCTTCTCGTCATCGATCTCCGTGCGGAAAATACGTTCCACATCACGACTTTCCAGTACTGCCTCCTTGCTTTCCCAGAATCCCACAGCAAGACCTGCCAGATATGCGGCACCAAGAGCAGTTGTCTCAATACATTCCGGACGTTCTACAGCCACATTACTGATATTGGCCTGAATCTGCAGGAGAAGGTTGTTTGCACTTGCTCCGCCGTCTACACGAAGAACTGCAAGGTCACTTCCTGCATCTTCCTTCATAACCTCCAGCACATCATTGACCTGATATGCAAGTGATTCCAAAGTCGCACGCACAATATGATACTTATTTACACCACGGGTCAGCCCCACGATCGTGCCGCGGGCATACTGATCCCAGTAGGGTGCTCCCAGTCCGGTAAAGGCCGGTACTACGTAGCATCCATTGGTGTCTTTGACTTTCTGTGCCATATATTCGGAATCCGCAGAAGAATCAATGATCTTCAATTCATCTCTTAACCACTGGATAGCGGCTCCTGCCACGAAAATGGAGCCCTCCAGCGCGTAATGTACTTTGCCGTCCAGGCCCCAGGCAATGGTGGTGACCAGGCCGTTTTGGGAGAACACCGGCTGCTCGCCCGTGTTCATCAGCATGAAGCAGCCGGTGCCGTAGGTGTTTTTCACCATGCCCGGCTCAAAGCACGCCTGCCCGAACAGCGAGGCATGCTGGTCGCCCGCCATGGCCGCCACGGGAATGGGCCGGCCCAGAATCTCCGGCCGGAGGTTTCCGATCACCTGCGCCGTGTCCACCACCTGCGGCAGCACCGCGCGGGGGATGTTCAGCATGCCCAGCAGCTCGTCGTCCCACTCCTGGGTGTGGAGGTTAAAGAGCATCGTGCGGCCGGCGTTGGTCGCGTCGGTCACGTGCGGCCTTCCCTCCACCAGATGCCATGCCAGAAAGCTGTCCACCGTGCCGAAGCACAGCTCGCCCTTCTCC
>OLJW01001026.1_pt1 | contig 33628 bp, 19 predicted proteins | sample 1603411 | NCBI WGS metagenome assembly OLJW01 (sample SAMN04168659, study PRJEB22393) | human gut metagenome | biome: human gut microbiome; feature: stool | host: Homo sapiens | collected 2014-05-12 | reverse complement strand
GTGTGGAACGCATTCCAGCCGCGCGACGGATAGCGGGCGGTGTCGCGGTACTTACCTACGGGGCAGGTGCTCACCTTTACCCAGGGCTTCAGCGCCTTGACTCCTTTATAGAGATAACGGACTATTTCCGTGATATTGTCACGCCGCCATTGCGCGAGGTCGCGTCCGTTGCCGTACTTCTTATAGGTATAGCTGTCGGAGAAGCGCAGGGCATGTTCGGGGTAGCGCAGGTAATCGAAATGCACGCCGTCCACATCGTAACGTTCCACGACTTCGCGGACAAGGCTCATCAGGTATTCTTTGGTCTGCGGATGTCCGGGATTGAGGAAATACTCGCGTTTATAAGGTACGCAGATAGCGGGTTTGCGTTTGGTGACCGATGCCTTGCCGAGGGCGGCGACATGCTTGCGGTTGCCTAAAGGAATGGTCACCATCCAGGCGTGGCATTCCATACCGCGTTTGTGGCATTCGGCTACGGCAAAGGCAAGCGGGTCGTAGCCGGGGTTGCCATCGGTTTTTCCTGTCAGGATGGAGTTATAAGGCTCGATGGACGATTTGTAGAGCACATCGCCCCGCGTACGGGTCTGAAACAGTACGGTGTTGAAGTTGGCGGCTTTCAGTTTGTCCAGTATCTCTACGAGTTCGTCCTGCTGCTTGCGGATGCTTTCGGGCGTGGTGGCGCGGGTGCGGGGCCAGTCCAGTCCGTAGACGGCGGTGACCCATGCGGCACGTACCTCGTGCTTGGGCGGCCGCTGGGCGGCAAGGGGAAGAAGACAGAAGATATATAATAGTATAAGGCTTGATTTCTTCATGTTGCTGTCTTGTTTTCGGTAAATGATGATTTCTCCTCTGCGGTGAAACAAATTCCTTTTTACTTCTTTATTTCTATTATATTTCACGGCGAAGATACGTAAATCACCTGATAAAATTGCGTAGTTTAGTTAGAAACCGTTACATTTGCATACATAAAATACATTATTAACACTTGCTGTATATTAAACATTAGCACGCCATGATTACATTTACGCTCTGCCTGCTGGCGTTGGTTGCAGGTTATTTCATCTACGGACGCTTTATAGAACACGTATTCGGACCGGACGACCGCAAGACTCCTGCTATTACCAAAGCCGACGGGGTGGACTATATCCCGCTGCCTACGTGGAAAATCTTTATGATACAGTTCCTGAATATCGCAGGCCTGGGACCTATCTTCGGTGCAATCATGGGAGCGAAATTCGGTTCGGCATCCTATCTGTGGATAGTGTTCGGTAGTATTTTTGCCGGGGCGGTGCACGACTATTTTGCAGGAATGCTTTCGTTGCGCAACGGGGGCGAGAGCCTGCCGGAGATTATAGGCCGTTATCTGGGCGTGACTACCAAGCAGGTGATGCGCGGATTTACCGTTGTCCTGATGATACTTGTGGGAGCCGTGTTTGTGGCAGGTCCTGCCGGACTGCTTGCCAGCCTGACGCCGGAAACGCTGGACACCGTTTTCTGGATTGTGGTGGTCTTTATCTATTATATACTTGCCACCTTGCTGCCGGTGGATAAGATTATCGGCAAGATATATCCGCTGTTTGCCATTGCGCTGCTGTTTATGGCGGTGGGCATTTTGGTTATGCTCTACGTGAAGCATCCGGCATTGCCGGAAGTATGGGACGGATTGCAGAATACCCATCCCAACGCTTCGGCGTTGCCTGTATTTCCCATTATGTTTGTCAGTATCGCGTGCGGGGCTATCAGCGGTTTTCATGCCACGCAAAGCCCTTTGATGGCACGCTGCATGACGGGCGAGCGCCATGGACGTCCCATATTCTACGGAGCCATGATTACCGAAGGCATCGTGGCCCTTATCTGGGCTGCCGCCGCTACTTGCTTCTTCCATGAAAACGGAATGGCGGAGACGAATGCCGCCGTCATTGTGGATGCCATTACGAAAGACTGGTTGGGAACAATCGGAGGTGTACTGGCCATACTGGGTGTGATTGCAGCCCCCATTACCAGCGGCGATACCGCTTTCCGTTCGGCACGGCTTATCGTTGCTGATTTTCTGGGGATGGAACAAAAAACGATGCGCCGCCGTTTATATATCTGCATACCGATGTTTTTGGCTGCTATCGGACTGTTGCTGTACAGCCTGCGCGATAAGGACGGTTTCGATATGATATGGCGTTACTTTGCATGGGCCAATCAGACCTTGTCCGTCTTTACTCTATGGGCTGTCACAGTGTATCTGGTGCGTGCAAGAAAGCTGTATTTCCTGACGCTGATACCTGCCCTCTTCATGACCTGTGTCTGTACAACGTATATCTGTATAGCGCCCGAAGGTTTCGGCCTGTCGCATCCGGCATCCTACGGCATAGGGGCAGCTGGTGTGGCGATAGCTCTGGTATGGTTCGTGCTATGGAAGAAAAGACAAACAGACTAAAAACTCTTAAACCGATGAAGAAACTCAAGAAATCTACCGGGCTGACCGTAGCCCTGCTTATTTATGTTTCTGCCACCGCGGCGTATTTCCTGCCGCGCAATACGGAAATCAGCAATACGGAGAAATATGTAACCGTAATCGCTTCGTATGTCATCGTACTGGCGTTGTGGCTGGTGCTGCGCAAAAAAGAGGAGTTGCAGCGTAAGCGCCGTGAAGAAGATAAAATAGAACGAAAATAATTATTCACTTAAAAACGAAAACAAGATGAGAAGACTTGCATTGATCGTATGCCTGCTTATTGGCACAGTGGCTGCCCACGCGCAGTTTGAAAAAGGAAAGTGGTTCGTCAACCCTTCCGTTACCGGACTTAATTTTTCCTACAATACGGAAACGGATAAGGCTCATTTCGGTCTTGAGGTCAAGGGTGGTGCTTTTTTAATCGATAACGTGGCTTTGCTGTTGGATGCCGGCGCTACATGGCAAGGCGGCGGAACGGATGTCTATACGTTGGGTGTGGGCGGACGTTACTATTTCAACAAAATTGGCGTATTTCTGGGAGCTGATGTAAACTTGAACCGTTACAACTGGGACGGTGGCGATAAAACCCGTTTCGGCTTCGGCATGGAGGGCGGTTATGCTTTCTTCCTGTCGCGTACGGTCACTATCGAGCCTGCCGTTTATTGGGATATAAATAAAGACCGTTCGGAGTTCGGGTTGAAAGTGGGATTCGGTTTCTACTTCTAAAAAAGAAAAAGCTCTTTTTGCACAATATCTGATTTCGTCTCCTAAGATGGTTTGTTTCGTCTTAGGAGACGATTTTTTGTTTCGTGAGATGAAAAAACATCCCGTAAGACGGATTAATCTATCTTACGGGATGTTTCTGACTGAATTGTACGTTTGGTTATTGTAGTTTTTCTCTTAGGAACTGCCCTGTGTAGCTTGCCGCACATGCCGCCACTTCTTCCGGTGTACCGGTTGCCACGATATAGCCGCCTTTGTCTCCGCCTTCGGGGCCGAGGTCTATAACATGGTCGGCACACTTCACTACGTCCATATTATGCTCGATGATAACGATGGAATGGCCGCGGCGTATCAGTGCATCAAAGGCTTCCAGCAGTTTGCGGATGTCGTGGAAGTGCAGGCCGGTGGTAGGCTCGTCGAAGATGAATAGCGTAGGGTCGGCTTTCTCCATACTGAGGTAGTAGGCCAGTTTTACGCGCTGGTTCTCACCGCCGGAGAGGGTAGAGGACGACTGGCCGAGTTTGATATATCCCAACCCCACATCTTGCAGCGGTTGCAGGCGCTTCACGATTTTCTTCTGTCCGTGTCCGGTGAAGAATTCAATGGCTTGGTTAACGGTCATTTCCAGCACATCGTAGATATTGACATCATGGTATTTCACTTCCAGCGTATCTGCCTTGAAGCGTTTGCCGTGGCAGGATTCGCACTCCAGCACAAGGTCTGCCATGAACTGCATCTCTACGGTGATGGTTCCTTCGCCCTTGCACTCCTCGCAGCGGCCGCCTTCGCTGTTAAAACTGAAATGGCCGGCGGTATAGCCCATTTGTTTGGCGAGGGGCTGTTCTGCCCAAAGTTTGCGTATTTCGTCGTAGGCCTTTATGTAGGTTACGGGGTTGGAACGCGAGGACTTGCCGATAGGGTTCTGGTCTACAAACTCTACGTTGCGCAGATTGCGCAGGTCTCCGCTGATAGAGGCAAACTCGCCCGGACGGTCGGTGCATTCGTCCAGCTCGCGTTTGAGGGCGCGGAAGAAGATATCGCGAACCAGTGTGCTTTTACCGGAACCCGATACGCCGGTGACTACGGTCATTACATTGAGCGGAAAGCGTACGTCCACGCCTTTCAGATTGTTCTCGCGGGCGCCTGTGATTTCAATATACTGATTCCACGGGCGACGGCTTTCGGGCACGGGAATGGTTTCCTCGCCCAGAAGATAACGCACGGTGTAGCTGTTGCTGTCTTTTTGCAAATCCTTCATGTCTCCTTGGTAGACAACCTCGCCGCCCAGACGTCCGGCCTTGGGGCCGATGTCGATGATATAATCGGCGGCCCGGATGATTTCTTCGTCATGTTCCACCACGACCACCGTATTGCCCAACTGTTGCAGTTGGCGCAAGACGTGTATCAGCTTGTCCGTGTCGCGGCTGTGAAGTCCGATGCTCGGTTCGTCCAGAATGTAGAGACTGCCCACAAGACTGCTTCCCAGGGAAGTTGCCAGATTGATACGCTGGCTTTCACCGCCGGACAGCGAATTGCTGAGGCGGTTCAGGGTGAGGTATCCCAAGCCTACATCCAGCAGGAAGCGGATGCGGTTGTTGATTTCTATAAGGATGCGGCGGGCAATGTCGGCATCATGCTTGTCCAGCTTCAGGTTGTCGAAGAACACTTTCAGTTCGGTAATGGGCAGGTCTACCAGTTCGGAGATGCTGCGTCCGCCCACCCGTACATAACCGGCTTCGGGCTTCAGCCTTGTACCGTGGCATTTGGGACAAAGGGTTTTGCCGCGATAACGCGCCAGCATAACGCGGTATTGTATCTTGTACTGGTTTTCCTGCAACATTTTAAAGAAGGCATTGATACCCTCGAAGTAGCGGGTTCCGTCCCACAGCATGCGGCGCTGTTCGTCGGTCAACTGGTAGTAGGGAGTGAAAATGGGGAAGCCGGCTTTCTCCGCACCGCGTATCACCATGTCTTTCCATTCGCCCATTTTCTCGCCGCGCCAGCACACCACGGCGCCGTCGTATACGGAAAGGGAGCGGTTGGGGATGACGAGATGTTCGTCGATGCCCACGACACGTCCGAAGCCTTCGCATTCCGGACATGCGCCGATGGGGGAGTTGAACGAGAACATCTGGTCGTTGGGCTCTTCAAACGTGATGCCGTCCGCCTCGAACTTGGTACTGAAACGGTACAGGCTGGTAGTGCCGTCCGGTTGGTAGAAACGCAGCAGGCAGGCTCCGTCACCCTCGTACATGGCGGTTTCGGCGGAGTCGGTGAGGCGGCTGACGGCATCTTTCTCGCCGGAAACCGTCATGCGGTCTACCAATAGGAATACGGTGTCACCGTCTTTAGGCTGATACTCGTCAATGCGCACCATTTCTCCGTTCACTTCCAGTCGGTTGAACCCTTGCTTCAAGTCTATTTCCAGTTGCTGCTGCAAGGTACGTCCTTCGCGGAGCAATATCGGGGTGAGCACGGTATAGCGTGTTCCCTCAGGTTGTCGGAGCATGCAGTTCACGATGTCCTCGGTGGAGTGTTTCTTTACCTCCTGTCCGCTGACCGGACTGAAAGTCCGTCCCACACGGGCGTAGAGCAGGCGCAGGTATTCGTAGATTTCGGTAGAAGTGCCTACGGTGGAACGGGGATTGCGGCTGCTTACTTTCTGCTCGATGGCAATGGCAGGGGGGATACCCTTGATGAAATCGCATTCGGGCTTACTCATACGTCCCAAAAACTGGCGGGCGTAACTGCTGAGGCTTTCCACATAGCGCCGTTGCCCCTCGGCATAGAGTGTATCGAATGCGAGCGAGGACTTGCCGGAACCGGACAGTCCGGTTATGACGACCAGCTTGTTGCGGGGAATTTCCACATCAATATTTTTCAGATTATTGACGCGTGCCCCCTTTATGATGATAGATGTATTTTTTGCCATAAGACGATTGAAAATGAATTGAGTTGCAAAGATAATCATTATCTTTGCGACACAATATTTAAAAAGAATAAAATGAAAGTGAGAAATCTCCTCTTGTTACTGGCTTTCTGCTGCCTTTCACTGGCTGTACAGGCACAGTTCGTATCCACATCCGCACATCCTAAACGTGAATTTCGTGCCGCATGGATTCAGGCGGTAAACGGACAGTTTCGTGGCATACCGACCGACCGGTTGAAGCAAATCTTGATAAATCAGTTGAACTCCCTGCAAGGTGCAGGTATCAATGCCGTTATTTTTCAGGTGCGTCCCGAAGCCGATGCGTTGTATGCTTCGCAGTACGAACCGTGGAGCCGTTTCCTGACAGGTGTGCAGGGCAAAGCCCCGGAACCTTATTGGGACCCTATGCAGTTTATGATTGAGGAGTGCCACAAGCGGAGCATGGAGTTTCATGCCTGGATTAATCCGTATCGGGTAAAGACTTCGTTGAAGAACGAGCTTTCGCCCATCCATATTTATAATTCGCATCCGGAGTGGTTCGTGACGTATGGCGACCAGCTTTACTTCGACCCTGCGCTTCCCGAAAGCCGCAATCATATCTGTAAGGTGATAACAGACATCGTGTCGCGCTATGATGTGGATGCCATTCACATGGACGATTATTTCTATCCCTATCCTATCAAGGGAAAGGATTTCCCGGATGATGCCAGCTTTGCACGCTATGGTGGCGGTTTCAGCAATAAGGCGGACTGGCGCCGCAGTAATGTGAATATTCTCATTCAGAAAATACATGAGACGATCCGCGGACTGAAACCCTGGGTGAAGTTCGGCGTGAGTCCTTTCGGTATCTACCGCAATCAGAGCAGCGACCCGCTGGGCAGTGCCACAAACGGTTTGCAGAATTATGATGATTTGTATGCCGACGTACTTCTGTGGGCACGCAAAGGCTGGATTGATTATAACATACCGCAAGTGTACTGGCAGATAGGACATCCGGCTGCCGACTATGAAACTTTGGTGAAGTGGTGGGCAAAGCATACGGAGAACCGTCCTTTGTTTATCGGCCAGTCTGTAATGAATACGGTACAGAATGCCGACCCGAAGAATCCGTCCGTCAATCAGCTTCCCCGCAAGATGGCTTTGCAGCGGGCATATCAGACAATCGGCGGCAGTTGCCAATGGCCTGCCAGCGCAGTAGTGGAGAATGCCGGCAAATACCGCGATGCGCTGGTTGCCGAGTATCATAAATATCCGGCTTTGCCGCCCGTATTTGACTTTATGGACAATGAAGCTCCGGATAAGGTACGCAAGGTAAAACCGGTGTGGACTGCCGACGGTTACATCCTTTTCTGGACTGCTCCGAAGTTCAAGGATGAAATGAACCGTCCGGTACAGTATGTTGTCTACCGCTTCGGTTCGAAAGAGAAGGTGGATATTGACGACCCTTCGCACATTGTGGCTGTTACGCGCAATACTTTCTATAAGTTGCCTTATGAGGATGGCAAGACGAAGTACCGTTATGTGGTTACGGCGCTCGACCGCCTGCACAACGAATCCAAGTCTGTAAGCAAGAAAGTGAAGCTGTAGGAATCAACTGTCAATAAAGTATCAGCCCTGCTATTCCGCATACTATAATCATCAGTATGGGGTTGACCTTATATTTTCTTGTTCCGATGAAAGCTGCAAGGAAGATGATGATACTGATGATGAAAGAGTACATATCTTCCTGGGGCGAACTGAAGTTCTCCGTGTTCATCAGCACCAGCGCAGCCGATGCCAGCAGTCCTACTACCGCCGGGCGAAGTCCGCTGAATACGGCTTCTACTGCCGGGTGCTTCTGATATTTCAGAAAGAATTTGCTGATAGTGAGCATCAGGATGAACGAAGGCAGCACTACGGCAAAAGTGGCTACGCAAGACCCAAGCACTCCCATGCTCGTGCCGTATTGTTCGGCTATCGTGGAATAGCCTACATAGGTTGCCGAATTGATGCCGATAGGGCCGGGAGTCATCTGGCTGATTGCTACGATGTCGGTAAACTCCTGCGGTGTGAGCCAGCCGTAACGGGTGACTACCTCACCTTGTATCATGGACAGCATGGCGTATCCGCCGCCAAAACCGAACAGGCCGATTTTAAAGAATGTGTAGAATAGATGGAGGAAAAGCATGATGTAGTGATTAGTGGTTAGTGGTTAGTGATTAGCGATAAGTGGGGTGGTTTTGTTTAATTTTTAACTGTTGGTTTTCGGGAAGCGCAGCCTTCCGAACAGGTATCCGCCTATACCGGCAGCAATGATAATCCAGATGGGGGAGAAGCCCAATAACCAGATAAGCAGAGCCGAGACAATAGGAATCCATATCGTGTAGCGGTTGATTTTGGCGGATTTGGCCATACTGAAAGTCGGAGCGGCTATCAGTGCTACAACTGCCGGACGGATACCCTTGAAGATACGCTCTACGTAGACATTGTCTTTGAAGTTATGGAAAAACAAGGCTATGGCAAGGATAATGAGGAAAGAAGGCAGTATCGTTCCCAGGGCGGTAACGATGCTTCCCCGTATTCCACGCAGGCGGTAGCCTATGAATATGGATATGTTGACCGCAAGGATGCCCGGTGCCGACTGGGCGATGGCAAGCAGGTCTATAAAATCCTCTTTGGCTATCCACCGGCGTTTCGTTACGATTTCGTCCTCAATCAATGGAACCATGGCATAGCCGCCGCCAATGGTGAATGCACCGATTTTAAAGAAAATGGAAAATGCTTCGGTATATATATTCGTCATATCATGTGTAATGCTGTAATTCGGTTTATTGTTTGCCCTCTCCAATATTTCCTTCTTCTTTTGCATATTGGCTCGGACTGATATTAAAGTGTTTCTTAAAGACTTCACGGAAGTATTTGGCATCGCTGAAACCGGTCATTTCGGCAACTTCGGTGATGGTGTACTTTTGTTCCTTCAGCAGTTGCATGGCACGTTTCAGGCGTATCAACCGTACATAATCTCCCGGAGCCTGGTCGGTCAGTGCCTTTAACTTGTTGTAGAAACTGGTACGGCTCATGTTGAGCAGGGTGCAAAGCACATCAATCGTGAAGCTCGGATTGTCCATGTTGTCCTCTACATTCTTCTTGATGCTGGCAATGAATTTCCAGTCCAAATCCGTAGAACAGTTGATGCATTCCGTATTGTGGGTATCATCGTTCAGCTCCAGATTGCCGTATCTGTGGCGCAATAAGGCACGGTTGGCAAGCAGATTGGCAATGGTGGCGCGCAGGATTCCGATGTTAAACGGTTTCACGACGTATTCATCCGCTCCGGTTTGCAGCCCGTCGATGATGTTTTTGTCCGTATTGAGGGCCGTAAGCAGGATAACGGGGATGTGCGAGGTATCAATGTCATTCTTCACTTTCTGGCACAGTTCATCACCCCGCATTTCGGGCATCATGATGTCCGAGATAATCAGGTCGGGGAAATACTCCTTCACGATACAAAGCGCCGATTTTCCGTTGGAACATACTTGTACATGGTAGTTCTCCGCCAGCGTACGCCGCAGGTATTCCCTCAGTTCGTCGTTATCCTCTACTATCAGTATTTTCTGGCGGTTACCGGCATCCTGAGTTTGCTGTTGGGCATGTTCGTAACCCTCTATGGGCGTGTTGAAGGCAGGGGTGTCCGGAGTGCCCTTTTCCGGAGAGGTGATTTGTTCCGGTTCATTGTTCTGTTCCTGCTCTTTGGTGGGAGCAGGACGGTGTATGGCCTTGCGGTAGCGTTTCTCGCCTTTAGGGAAAGATACTTTGATGCAGGAGCCTTTTCCTTCGGTGCTGGTGAAGTTGAGCTTTCCTTTATGCATATGCACGAGTTTCCATACAAGAAGCAGTCCGATGCCGCTGCCGGTTACTTTGGAATTGATGGCATTGCTGCCGCGGAAGTGCATCTTGAACAGCTTTTTCTGCTCGTCCAGTGGAATGCCGATACCCGTGTCACTGACTTCCACGTTCCAGGTATCTTCCGTTTCGTAAGCATAGACATGCACGCTTCCGCCTTCGGGCGTGTATTTCAGTGCATTGGATATGATATTCTTCAAAATGGAGTCCATCTTATCCTTATCCAGCCAGACATTCAGATAGCGGAAGTTGCTTTCGTAAGTCAGGTCGATGTGCTTTACGGAAGCGTATGAACGGAAAACATTGACAATGTCGGTCATATAAGCTCCCAGTTCGTATTCGGATACGTAGAAATTGTTCGAATAGGTATCCGCACGTTCAAAGTTTATGAGGTTGGTTGTGAGACGTAGCAGGGCGTTGACGTTGCGAAGCGCCGTGCTGAGGTTGTCCGTTCCTTCCTTGCTTAGTTTCTCACGGTCGGAGAGTTCTTCCAACGGTGCTTTGATGAGCGTCAGCGGAGTACGGATGTCATGCGCGGTGTTGACAAAGAAACGGATCTTGTCATCGGATATCTTTCGTTGCTTGCGCAATACGATTATGCGCAATGCGATGCTTGCAATTGCAACAAGGATAAGCGCATACAGTAATAATGCCCATATGCTGAGCCAAATGGGTTGCTCGACAATAATATCTATGCTGCGCTCTTCCAAGACCATACGCCGGTCTTCACTGGATATGGCGCGGACACGCAGGGTGTAATGACCGGGATTCAGATTGGTGAACCGGATGACATTTTCCTCTCCCGGACGGCTCCAGCCGTCATAGAATCCTTCCAGTTTCCACGAATACAGGATGAGGGAAGGATAGTCATAATTGATGGACGATACCTGAAGCGAAAATATATTCTGGCTGTATTTCAGTTTCAGGCTTTTGGTTTCGTCGATATCCAAAACCAAAGGAGAACCTTCGTCTTTGGGGTATACTGTTTGGTAGAAAACGCGCAAATCGCTGAATATCATGCGCGAACTGTACTCGCGGGGCAATACCATGTCTCTTGGAAATTCTATGGCTCCGTCGGTACTTCCGAAAATGGCATTCCCGTTCTTGCGCAGTGTTCCGGAGTTGGCATTGAAATGGTCGGAATGCAGTCCCTGCTCTTTGGTCCAGTTATGGAATCTTTTTTCTTTGAGGTAGAAACCGCTCAGTCCGTATTCTGTGCTTAAGAGAATATCATCTTTTCCGTCTGACAGAATTGTATAGATATTGTTGGAGATAAGTGCGCAGTTATCTTTATGATAGTGTTCAAAGTTCTGCCTGGCAGGGTCGTAAATCAGCAGACCGGAATTGTTTGTGCCGATATACAGCAGTCCGTTGGGGGCCTGATACAGGGAGTATATATAGGAGGACTCTACCGGCAGCGTTATGTACCGGTATTTGCCGGTTGCTTTCTCCAGCAGGTATAAGCCGTTGGCTGTACCTATCCACATGTATTTTTCGTCCCGCTCCTTGATGTCCGTTATAACTTCCAGCCCGAGTATCGATTCAATGTTTTTATGTTTCAGGTCTATTCTTTTCAGGTTGTAGTATCCCCCCGACCAGATATAACCGTCTCTGTCTTTGGTAATGGAACGGATGTACTTGTCGGGACGAATCGTTGCGCCGCCGAACAAGGCGGGCGTGAAAAAGCTGACAGAACGCTTTTTCTTATCTATCTGGTAGATGCCGGAACTGTAGCCGCCTACCCAGATAATGCCGGGACTGACCTCGCACAGAGACATGAATGTATGGCTCTGGTTCTTCTGCTCCTTATCGTAGACGCTCAAGAACGAATGCCATTGTTGGGTACGATGCTCATACAGGCTGATGCCGTTGTTGGTGGCATACCATAGGTCGCCCTCTTCGTCTTCCATAACGGCGTTTACCTGATCGTTGATGAGGGACTGTTTGTTACCGATGGAATGCTTTATCCATTTGTAATCGCTGTACCGGTTGTTGCGTACGGTAATGCCGATAGGATAGTTCGCCATCCAGATGCGTTGCTCGTTATCCACATATATGTCGTAGATTGTATTGCCGTTCATGGCGTTATATCGGTTGAAGTCGGCCACGATGTACGGTTCGGACCGGTAAGTGTCCACATCCATCTTGTAGACACCTGCACCGTCTGTCGCTATCAATATGTCTTTTTCGCCGAAGGTACAGATACGGTTGATGCTGACATCTATCAGGCCGGATTTGATGTGGAACGCCTTATGAAGGTTCAGATCGTATACATAGATACCTCTTTGAAAGGTTCCGATAAAGATTTTGCGGCTGCCTTTATGAAAGAACAGCTCGTTGATTTGCAGTCTTAGCGTATCCAGTTTCTCGCAAGGGCTTAGCGCAAGCACATTGTTTCTCAGTTCGGCATAATGCACGCCTACATCCGTGCCTATAAAATAGTGGGTCTCGTCTATCTGCTCGATGTCGGTGATGCTTTCGTTGATTTCATTCTTTATGACAACGGTTGCTTTTGTCAGGCTGTTATATAGGTAAATGTTTCTTTGGTTGCAGAGCCATATTATATTATTATCATCGATAAATCCATAGCTGACGGGAGTGTGCAGGCCTTCCGTCTCGCTTTTGGGCAATTTATATACCAGTTGGAAACGGTCGTGCTTGCTTTCATAACAGAACACGCGTCCTTGCTTGCCTATTTCCCATAGCCTTCCCTGCGAATCCGAATACAGCCAGTTGAGGTTCATCATGGAGTTGATTTCATCTTCGCCGTCCATGAGTTTATAGTGCTTGAATTCCTTTCCGTTATAACGGTCGATACCGTCGTGCGTGAGGAACCACATGTAACCTTTAGGCCCTTTTTGAATCGCATATACCCGCCTGTTGCTCAAACCATCCTCTACGCCGATGTAGTTATATGTCTGAGCGGCAGCCAGAAAGGATGATATAAGGAAAAGAAAGAAAAAGAAATGCTTTTTCATATTAGCCGATTTTGGTATTTGAGTTTGATAAAGTTGGGGGGATTTAATATTAACACAAAAGTAGTGAAAATGTTTGAGATATGCAAAAAAGGAAATACAGAGTGGTAAAGCGGCAGGATGGAAGGCGGTGTGGAGATATAAGAAATGTGCCAAAGCTCCTGCAAAAGCAGAGTCTTTGGCACATTATCCATTATTGCATTACAGTTTTACACGTGGTTATTTTCCAGTCTTTTCTTCCACCCACTTGCGTGCGTTGACAAATGCCTCTATCCATGGGGTAACCTGGTCGCTGTGAACGCGGTCTTGCGGATAGTAGCCGTTCTGCCACGGGAAGATGGAGCGTTCCAGGTGAGGCATGATGGCCAGGTGGCGTCCGTCGGTGCTGGCTATTGCCGCAACAGAGTAGTCGGAGCCGTTCGGATTGCCCGGATATTCGTCGTAGGTATATTTTGCCACTACATTGTACTTGTCTTCATCGTAAGGCAATGAGAATTTTCCTTCTCCGTGTGCCACCCAGATACCGAGCTTGCTGCCGCTCAAAGAGCCGAACATTACGCTGCGGTTGGTAGGGATAGTCAGGCCGATAAAGGTCGATTCGAATTTATGGGAATCATTATGCAGCATCTTTCCCTTCTTTTCGTGGTCGGGAGTGATGAGGCCTAATTCCATCATAAGCTGGCAACCGTTGCATACGCCGAGAGACAGCGTGTCTTCGCGTGCATAGAACTTGTCGAGCGCCTCTTTGGCTTTTGGGTTGAAGAGGAAAGCGCCTGCCCAACCTTTGGCGGAACCCAATACGTCGGAGTTGGAGAAGCCGCCGCAATAAACCACCATGTTTACGTCCTCCAGCGTTTCACGTCCGCTGATGAGGTCGGTCATGGTGACGTCTTTCACATCGAAGCCGGCAAGATAGAGTGAATAGGCCATTTCGCGTTCGCCGTTGGTTCCCTTTTCGCGGATAATGGCGGCGCGGATACCGGTCGGGGTACGACGGTTCGGGTCGAGACCGTATTGCGAAAGCTTACCCTTGAATTCAGGCCGGAATACCAAATCCAGCGGCTGCATCTTGTAGTTCTCGAAACGTTTCTTGGCGCATCCGTTCATGGACTGTTTGCGGTCCAGCAGATACGATGAAGAGTACCAGACATCACGCATGTAGTCCACGCCGAACTGGTAGGTAGCGCCGTCTTTGCTTACGAGAATATGACGTTCGTCGGTCGGCTTACCGATTTTGATATAGCCTACACCGGCATCTTCCAGTATCTTCTTGACTTCTTCCTTATGCTTGTTGCTCACCTGGATAACGATACCCGGGTTTTCGGCAAACAATATCTTGACGAGATCCTGCTCTTTCATCTTGTCGAGGTCGATTTCCATACCGCCCTCTACATTGGCGAAGCACATTTCGAGCAGCGTAGTGATAAGACCGCCGGCCGAAATGTCGTGTCCGGCAAGAACAAGTCCCTTATTGATTAATTCCTGTACAGCCAGGAAAGCGTCACGGAAGTATTCGGCATCTTGTACGCAAGGAACTTCGTCGCCTACTTTACCCAGTGACTGTGCGAAGGCGGAGCCGCCCAGCTTCAGCTTGTCGAAACTGAAGTCGATATGGTACAGCGTGGTTTTCTCATCGTTGACAAGCACGGGAGATACCACTTTCTTCACATCTGCAACCTCGCCGCCTGCAGATACGATAACCGTACCCGGAGCGATGACTTTGCTGCCGTCGGGGTATTTCTGCGTCATGGACAAAGAGTCCTTACCCGTGGGTACATTGATTTGCAGGGCGCAACAGAAGTCGCTCAATGCCTTTACCGCCGTATAAAGACGTGCGTCCTCGCCCTCTTGCGAGCGGCACGGCCACATCCAGTTGGCTGACAGGGACACGCTGTCCAGACCTTCGGCAAGCGGAGCCCAGATCAGGTTGGTTAACGCTTCGCTGACGGAGAGGATAGAACCGGCTGCCGGGTCGGCAAGGGCTGCCTGCGGAGCATGTCCCAAAGAAGTTGCGATACCTTTTTCGCCGCGATAGTCCAAAGCTACGACACCGCAGTCGCTCAACGGCAACTGGAGTTCGCCCTGGCATTGCTGGCGGGCAATCTTACCTGTTACGGAACGGTCTACCTTGTTTGTCAACCAGTCTTTGCAGGCAACGGCTTCCAGTTGGAGTACGTTGGTAAGGTATTCGTGCAGTTGCGACAATTCGTATTCCGGCATTTCATAATGACGTTCTACGGTCTTGTCCACCATATAGGTTTTGGGTGAAGAGCCGAACATCTGTTCTACGGCAAGGTCGAACGGGCGTACGCCGTCGGCTTGCTGGAAAGCGAAGCGGTGGTCGCCGGTGGTTTCACCGACTACATACATCGGAGCGCGTTCGCGTTCGGCTACCTTACGTACGTGTTCGATGGCTTCTTCCTGAATCAGCAGACCCATGCGCTCCTGACTCTCATTGGCTATGATTTCTTTGGCAGACAAAGTCTTGTCACCGATAGGCAGCTTGCTCATGTCGATAAGTCCGCCGCACTCTTCTACCAGCTCGGACAGGCAGTTTACATGTCCGGCAGAACCGTGGTCGTGGATGGAAACCACAGGGTTGGTGTCTTCTTCGCAAAGTGCACGTACTACGTTGTAGGCACGTTTCTGCATCTCTGCATTGGCGCGCTGTACGGCATTCAGCTCGATGCCGCTGCTGTAGCGTCCCGTATCTACGGATGACACGGAACCGCCGCCCAAACCGATGCGGTAGTTGTCGCCACCGATCACGACAACCTTGTTGCCGGCTTCGGGAGCGCCTTTCAGACAGTCGCGTTGCGTACCGTATCCCACACCGCCGGCAAGCATGATGACTTTGTCGTAACCGTAAACCTCATCTTTCTCTTTGTGTTCAAAGGTGAGTACGGAACCGCAAATTAGCGGCTGGCCGAACTTGTTTCCGAAATCGCTGGCGCCGTTGGATGCCTTAATCAGGATTTGTTCGGGAGTCTGGTACAGCCATTTGCGTACCGGAAGTATTTCCTCCCAGGGACGGTCTTCGTCCGTGCGGGGGTAGGAAGTCATGTATACGGCTGTTCCGGCAATAGGCCACGAGCCTTTACCGCCGCCCATACGGTCGCGGATTTCACCGCCCGTACCGGTAGATGCACCGTTGAAAGGCTCTACGGTAGTAGGGAAGTTGTGGGTTTCGGCTTTCAGGGAGATAACACTCTTGATGTCCTTTATCTGGAAGAAGTCGGGCTTGGAGTGGTCTGCCGGGGCAAACTGCTCGATAACCGGACCTTCGGCAAAGGCAACATTATCTTTATAGGCCGATATAATCTTGTTCGGATTTTCCTGAGTGGTTTTTTTTATCATCTGGAAGAGGGAAGATTCCTGCTCCACTCCGTCGATGATGAATGTGCCGCCGAAAATTTTGTGACGGCAGTGCTCGGAGTTGATTTGCGCAAAACCGAATACCTCGGAGTCGGTTAGCGGACGTCCCAGGTCTTTCTCCACTTTCTTGAGGTAGTCCATCTCTTCTTTGGAGAGCGCCAGACCTTCTTTTTCGTTGTATGCTTCCAGATCGTCAATGTGAATAATCGGTTCCGGCTGGCGGTTGGTCGTAAATACGTTTTGGTCCAGACCTTTATACATACGTTGCAGCATCGGGTCGTGGTCTGCATTTTCATCTTTCACAGGGAAATATTCTTCGATACGGGTGATACCGTTCAGACCCATGTTCTGGGTGATTTCCACAGCATTGGTACTCCAGGGAGTAATCATCTCGCGGCGCGGACCAACGAAATGTCCTTTCAGGTTGTCTTCACTTTCGGGGGTGGCTTCTCCAAAAAGCCAGCAGAGTTTGTCGCTGTCTGCCTGGGTAAGTTCGTGGTCGCATTCTACGGCAATCACGCTCTTGGATGGTGTTCTGAAAAAAAGAATCATACTTTTATTTAAGAGTTTACGATTTGCTACTTTGTGATTGAAACTATTCTATTGTCTGTCAGTTAGCTTCTTCTCTTTTCTTCCTGGGTGCAAAGATAGTGCAAACCAGAGGCAGAATAAAACGAACTTGTCTGTTTTTTTATGCCGGGATGCAGTTTACCTTTGCTTTTGGCGCAAAGATACAGAAAATCGTCGGGTGGGAGAAAGAAAAGGAAATAAAAAACTTCAGTGGAATAGGGAAGTCCGCCCCGCCGGATGATTGACTTTGTATCTAAACTCCTTTTCTGACGAAAAAACGTTAACTCTATTCGGTTGTCTCATAAAAAAGTCCGATATTTGCAGGCATGATTCAGATAGAGACCATACTTGACATATTATGGAAAGGGTTCATAATAGGTGTTATCGTATCTGCACCGTTGGGCCCCGTAGGAGTATTGTGCATTCAGCGTACTTTGAACAAAGGGCGTTGGTATGGTTTTGTGACCGGTATAGGCGCCTCGCTGAGTGATATTGCCTATGCTTTGCTGACAGGCTACGGAATGAGTTTCGTATTCGATTATGTCAACAAGAATATCTTCTATCTGCAACTGTTCGGGAGTATCCTGCTGCTGATATTCGGTATCTATACATTCCGCAGTAATCCGGTGCAGTCCATTCGTCCGGTATCCACCAGCAAGGGGTCTTACTTTCACAATTTTATCACAGCGTTCGCTGTCACTCTCTCCAATCCGCTTATCATATTTCTTTTTGTAGGCCTTTTTGCGCGCTTTGCTTTTGTAAGCGAAGGCGTGTTGGTCTTTGAGGCCGTTACGGGGTATCTTGCCATTGCTTTGGGAGCATTGACGTGGTGGTTTGGAATTACCTTTTTTGTCAACAAGGTCCGTACGCAATTCAATTTACGCGGCATTTGGATATTGAACCGTATTATCGGCGGCATTGTCATGGTGGTATCTGCATTCGGACTGGTGTTTACGCTGATGGGCGAATCGCTCTATTAGTTACGGGAGCGGACCGCGGTATCTTGGTGAAGAATATAAATTATAAATCATAAATCATCTCAACGTGAAGATTTCACAGCAACTGAAAGAGAAGAATATTGCCGAATACCTTATATATATGTGGCAAGTGGAGGATCTGCTTCGTGCTAACAAGTGCGATATAGACTTGATTCGCAGCAACGTCATCTCCCGTTATCCTGCCGAAGAACATGCGGCTCTGGAGGAGTGGTACGGCAATCTTGCCGATATGATGCGTGCCGAGGGGGTGACGGAGAAAGGGCATTTGCAGATTAACCGCAACGTTATCCGCAACCTTACGGACCTGCATGCCGATTTGCTGGCTTCCACGAAGTATCCCTTTTATAATGCGGCATATTTCAAAGCGTTGCCTTTTATTGTGGAATTGCGGCAAAAGAGCGGACAGGCGGAAGAATCCGAATTGGAGACCTGTTTTGAGGCGCTTTACGGCATACTGCTGCTACGTTTGCAGAAAAAGGAAATCAGCCAGGGCACTGCCAAGGCGATAGAAGCCATCAGCAGTTTTCTTTCCCTGCTTGCCAATTATTACGACAAAGAGAGGAAAGGCGAGTTGAAACTGGATAATGACTGACGGAATGTCTGCATGAAGCAGGGTAATAAGTCGGGTGATAAATAGAAAACTGAAAATAGTCAATGTACCTGTGTGTTGAAGATAAAAGAGGTATCATAACCATAGGGAATAAATAGTAACTGTTAAGATGAATATATTAGTAACCGGTGCCAACGGTCAGCTTGGCAATGAGATGCGGGTGCTCTCTGCTGAAAATCAGCAACACACTTACTTTTTTACAGATGTGCAGGAACTGGATATATGTGATGAACAGGCCATACGTGCATTCGTGACCGATAATCGGGTGGATGTTATTGTGAACTGTGCCGCTTATACGGCAGTGGACAAGGCAGAAGACAATCCCGAACTTTGCGATAAACTGAACCATATAGCTCCCGGCTATCTGGCTGCCGCCGCCGAGGCTTGCGGTGCTGCCATGATACAGGTCTCTACGGATTACGTGTTCGATGGAACCGGCCATATTCCTTATACGGAAGAAGTCACTCCTTGCCCCAACTCCGTTTACGGCTCTACAAAACTGGCAGGTGAGCAGGCTGTTATGGAGAAGTGCAGCCGTGCGATGGTTATCCGTACGGCATGGTTATATTCCATTTACGGCAATAATTTTGTAAAGACCATGATTCGTTTGGGCAATGAGCGCGAGCAGTTGGGAGTTGTTTTCGACCAAATCGGTACGCCGACTTATGCCAACGATTTGGCACGTGCCATCTTTGCGGCTGTCAATCAGGGAATTGTTCCCGGTATTTATCATTTCAGCAACGAGGGAGTATGCTCCTGGTATGATTTTACGGTGGCCATTCACCGCATGGCAGGCATTACCTCGTGTAAAGTCAGTCCGTTGCATACGGACGAATATCCGGCCAAAGCTCCGCGTCCTCAGTATTCCGTATTGGATAAGACGAAGATTAAAAAGACTTTCGGTATCGAGATTCCCCATTGGGAGGATAGCTTGCAGGTCTGCATCGATAGGCTGGCGCAGTAAGCAAAATAATACTTATTTGAATATTATACCTTATATATATGGCAAGTAATCAAGAAATAGCGAGAAGACGAACCTTTGCGATTATCGCCCATCCGGATGCCGGTAAGACATCGTTGACTGAAAAACTGCTGCTGTTTGGCGGTCAGATTCAGGTGGCGGGTGCGGTAAAGAGCAACAAGATAAAGAAGACGGCAACGTCGGACTGGATGGATATTGAAAAACAGCGTGGTATCTCCGTAACCACTTCCGTAATGGAGTTCGACTATCACGATTATAAAATCAATATCCTCGATACTCCGGGTCACCAGGACTTTGCCGAAGATACCTACCGCACACTGACGGCGGTGGACAGCGTTATCATCGTGGTGGACGGTGCGAAAGGTGTGGAAACACAGACACGCAAGCTGATGGAAGTCTGCCGCATGCGCAACACTCCGGTGATTATCTTTATCAATAAGATGGACCGTGAGGCAAAAGACCCGTTCGACTTGCTGGATGAGCTGGAGGAGGAACTCTCCATCCACGTCCGTCCGCTGACGTGGCCTATCGAGAGCGGTCCCCGCTTCAAGGGAGTTTACAACATCTATGAACGTAATCTCAATCTTTACCAGCCTTCCAAGCAGGTGGTGACGGAAAAGGTGGAAGTAGATATAAATACGGAAGAACTGGATAATCAGATCGGTTCGGCACTGGCGGACAAGCTGCGCGGCGAACTGGAACTGATAGACGGTGTGTATCCCGAATTTCAGGTAGAGGAGTATCTGAAAGGTGAACTGGCTCCCGTGTTCTTCGGCTCCGCCCTGAATAACTTCGGTGTGCAGGAGCTGCTGGACTGCTTTGTGGAGATTGCTCCCAGTCCCCGTCCCGTGAAGGCGGAGGAACGCGAAGTAGAACCGGAAGAGCCTAAATTCACAGGCTTTATCTTTAAGATTACCGCCAATATCGACCCGAACCACCGTTCATGTATCGCATTCTGCAAGATATGTTCCGGCAAGTTCACCCGTAATACGCCCTACCTGCATGTGCGTCATGGCAAGACCATGCGTTTCTCGTCGCCCACGCAGTTTATGGCGCAGCGCAAGACTACCATCGACGAGGCATGGGCGGGAGATATTATCGGTTTGCCGGACAACGGTACGTTCAAAATCGGTGATACGCTGACGGAGGGTGAGATGCTTCACTTCCGCGGACTGCCGAGCTTCTCGCCCGAGATGTTCAAGTATATCGAGAATGCCGACCCGATGAAACAGAAGCAGCTTGCCAAAGGTATCGACCAGTTGATGGACGAAGGTGTAGCGCAGTTGTTTGTCAACCAGTTTAACGGACGCAAGATTATCGGTACGGTAGGGCAGTTGCAGTTCGAGGTAATCCAATACCGTCTGGAAAATGAGTACAGTGCCAAATGCCGTTGGGAGCCGTTGAGTCTTTACAAGGCCTGCTGGATTGAAAGTGATGACCCTGCCGAACTGGAAGCGTTCAAGAAACGCAAGTACCAGTATATGGCGAAAGACCGTGAGGGCAGGGATGTGTTCCTTGCAGACAGCGGCTACGTACTGCAGATGGCGCAGATGGATTTCAAGCATATCAAGTTCCACTTTACAAGCGAGTTCTAATGTAGATATATACTATTGGCTATGACAGAAGGGTGTTAAAATACACTTGATGTTTTTTAGGCACGCAAATCTAAAGGATTACGCGGATTACACGGAAGGCACAGATTTTTTTTATTCTTTTTCCGTGAAATCCGCGTATTCTGTGTCTAAAAAGAAACAAAAAGTAAACGAATTTTAATTTTGACATGCCACCCTTTCAGAATGTATTCTGAAGTGGGGGATGAATGGTAGAGAAAAGTGAATGGATGTGGTAAAAAATATGGAGATACTAGAAATAGATACCCCGAGAATGAAATACGGTAATTCGCATAAATCTTTTGGAAAAATGAAAAAATAGAGTATATATAGATAATTTCCTATATCTTTGTAACCGCTGTAACAGTTACAGCCGTAACAAAAATGGAAATATGAAATTTTATAATAGGAAAAGCGAGTTGGCGGAGCTGCGGCGGATACGGGATTTGTCTTTCAGCGACCATTCACGCTTAACAGTGGTAACCGGAAGAAGAAGGATTGGTAAAACAAGCCTTATAATGAAAGCTGTTGAAGATATGCCAACCGTTTATCTGTTTGTGGGGCGTAAAAGTGAAGCAACGCTTTGTTCTGAATTTATTCCGGTTATCGGCCAATCGCTTGATGTATTTGTTCCAATGGAAATACGTACTTTCCGGTCATTATTTCAGTATCTGATGGAACTGTCTTCCCAGAAACCGTTCAATCTGGTTATTGATGAGTTTCAGGAGTTCTATAACATCAATGAATCGGTATATAGCGATATGCAAAACATTTGGGATACCTATCGGAAGAAATCTAAGATGAATTTGATTGTATCGGGTTCCGTTTATTCGTTGATGCAGAAAATATTTCAGAACAATAAAGAGCCCTTGTTCGGTAGAGCTGATAATATCATTAAACTGTCTGCTTTTGATTTGGCTACATTGAAAGAGATTATCTTTGATTACAATCCCGATTACAGCAATGATGATTTGCTTGCCCTCTATTCTTTTACAGGGGGGGTTCCGAAATATGTTGAACTGCTTTGTGACAACACCGAATTGAGTGTAGACGGGATGATTTCATTTATGGTTCGGGAGAACTCTTCTTTTACCGATGAAGGAAAAAATCTGCTGGTGGAAGAGTTCGGGAAAAACTATGCCACTTATTTTTCTATCTTAAGTGCTATTTCCGGTGGCATTAATACGCAACCCGAAATAGAAGCCGCTTTGGGAGACAAAAGCATAGGCGGTCAAATAAAGCGGTTGATTGAGGATTACAACATCATTGTCCGCCAGCGTCCTTTATTGGCAAAAGAAGGAAGTCAAACTGTAAGGTATGAAATACAAGATAATTTCATCCGGTTTTGGTTTAACTATTTCGACCGCTACCGTTCTCTGATAGAGATTAAGAACTTTATCGGTTTGCAGACCATCATCAAATCCGACTATTCAACTTATTCAGGTATCATGCTGGAAAGATATTTCAAACAGCAGTTTGCCGAAAGTTTCCAATATCGGGCTATAGGTTCGTGGTGGGAGCCGAAGGGCAATCAGAATGAAATTGATATTATTGCTCTGAAATTGGAGAAAAATCAAGCTGTGGCGGCAGAAGTGAAGCGGCAAAAGAAAAACTTCAAACCGGAACTGCTGGCTGGGAAAGTGGAACATTTAAAGAAAAAGCTATTGCCGAAGTATCAGATTGAGACGGTTTGTTTGTCGTTGGAAGATATGTAGTGCCCGGCTACTTGCTCTTTTCTTACTTCTATTTTAGCATAATTTATCATTGTAATATTCTATATTCTCGTCTATTATCACTAATTTCGGACGATTTTTTGCAAATCCGATAGAATAACTAATAATTTATAATATGGAAAACTTGAACATAGCGCTCCTGCTAATGATAGTGGGTATGGCAACGGTCTTTGCCATCTTGCTGATTGTAATCTACTTGGGAAAGGGACTTATCGCCCTTGTGAATAAATATGCACCCGAAGAGGTTGCTCCTGCCAAACAGGCGGCAAATGCTCCTGCGGCTGTTCCCGGCAACATCATGGCGGCTATCAGTGCGGCGGTTACGGTAGTGACGCAAGGCAAGGGTAAAGTTGCGAAAGTGGAGAAAATCTGAAATAACTAATCTTATATAAACACACACAGGAATAATTTGGTATGAAAAAAGAAATTAAGTTCAGCTTGGTATTCAGGGATATGTGGCAAAGTGCCGGAAAATATGTGCCCCGTGTAGACCAGCTGGTAAAGGTAGCGCCTGCTATTGTCGAGATGGGATGTTTCGCTCGTGTAGAAACGAATGGCGGCGGTTTTGAACAGGTAAATCTATTGTTTGGCGAGAACCCCAATAAAGCTGTGCGCGAGTGGACGAAGCCGTTCCACGAAGCCGGTATACAGACACATATGTTGGACCGTGCACTGAACGGCCTGCGCATGAGCCCCGTGCCTGCCGATGTGCGCAAGCTGTTTTATAAAGTGAAGAAGGCGCAGGGTACGGACATCACACGTACTTTCTGCGGACTGAACGATATACGTAACATCGCTCCTTCCATCACTTATGCGCACGAGGCGGGAATGATTTCGCAGTGTTCGCTCTGTATCACCCATTCGCCTATCCATACTGTGGAATACTATACGGATATGGCATTGAAACTTATCAAGCTGGGTGCAGACGAAATCTGTATCAAGGATATGGCAGGTATCGGCCGTCCGGTATCTTTGGGCAAGATTGTGGCAAACATCAAGGCTGCTCATCCGGACATTCCCATCCAGTATCACAGCCATGCGGGACCCGGTTTCAACATGGCAAGCATCCTTGCGGTTTGTGAGGCCGGTTGCGACTATATCGACGTGGGTATGGAGCCGCTTTCATGGGGTACGGGACATGCCGACCTGCTCAGCGTGCAGGCCATGCTGAAGGATGCCGGTTTCAAGGTTCCCGAAATCAATATGGAAGCGTACATGAAAGTACGTGCACTTATCCAGGAGTTTATGGATGATTTCCTCGGTCTGTACATCAGTCCGAAGAACCGTCTGATGAACTCGTTGCTGATTGGTCCGGGACTTCCGGGCGGCATGATGGGAAGCCTGATGGCGGACCTGGAATCCAATCTGGAATCTATCAACAAGTACAAGGCCAAACGCAACCTGCCGTTTATGAAGCAGGACGAACTGCTTATCAAACTCTTCAACGAAGTGGCATACGTATGGCCGCGCGTGGGTTATCCACCGTTGGTGACTCCGTTCAGCCAGTACGTCAAGAACCTTTCCATGATGAACGTCATGGCCATGGAGAAAGGAAAAGAGCGTTGGGGTATGATAGCCGACGATATTTGGGACATGCTGCTGGGCAAGGCAGGCAAGCTGCCGGGCGAACTCGCTCCCGAACTCGTTGAAAAGGCGGAACGCGAAGGACGTAAGTTCTTCAACGGCAATCCGCAGGACAACTATCCCGATGCACTCGACAAGTACCGCAAACTGATGAAGGAAAACAAGTGGGAACTTGGCGAAGATGATGAAGAACTCTTTGAATACGCCATGCATCCGGCACAGTACGAGGCTTACAAGAGTGGCAAGGCGAAAGAGGATTTCCTTGCCGATGTGGAGAAACGCCGTGCCGAACGCGACAAATCCCCTCTGGACGATGCCAAACCCAAGACGCTTACCGTGCAGGTGGACGGACAGGCTTATCGCGTGACGGTGGCTTACGGCGACATCGACCTGCCGGCTTCCGCCACCGACAAGATTACCGTTCCCGCCGGTGAAGGGCAGGAAGTGGCTGCTCCGCTCGAAGGCAAGTTCTTCCTGACCAAGAATGCACAGGAAACTCCTCTCAAGGTAGGAGATAAAGTGAAGGAGGGCGACCTGCTTTGCTACATCGAGGCCATGAAAACCTATAATGCCATCCGTGCCGACTTCAGCGGAACGGTGACCGCTATCTGCGTCAATCCGGGTGATTCTGTTTCTGAAGATGATGTATTAATGAAGATTGGATGATGGAAGATATATTTGCGAAACTCTATGATATGACGGCGTTCAGCAATATTATTGCCGATCCGTCGTTCCTTATAATGTATGCCATTGCCTTTATTTTGCTGTATCTGGGCATCAGGAAGCATTACGAACCGCTGTTGCTGGTTCCCATTGCTTTCGGTGTGCTCATTGCCAATTTCCCCGGTGGCGACATGGGGGTTATCCAGGCAGATGAAAACGGCATGGTAATGGTGAACGGAGTGTTGAAGAACATCTGGGAAATGCCGTTGCACGAGATTGCACACGACCTCGGACTGATGAACTTCATCTACTATATGCTGATAAAGACCGGATTTCTGCCGCCTGTCATCTTTATGGGTGTGGGTGCGCTGACGGACTTCGGACCGATGCTCCGCAATTTGCGTCTTTCCATATTCGGTGCGGCTGCGCAGCTCGGTATCTTTACCGTACTGTTGTGTGCCGTAATGATGGGATTCACGCCGCAGGAAGCCGGTGCATTGGGTATTATCGGCGGTGCGGACGGTCCTACGGCTATCTTCACCACCATTAAGCTCGCTCCGCATCTGCTGGGCCCTATCGCCATTGCGGCTTATTCGTACATGGCGCTGGTTCCGGTTATCATTCCATTGGTTGTGAAACTGCTCTGCAGCAAGAAGGAACTGATGATTAACATGAAGGAGCAGGAAAAGCTCTATCCGTCAAAGACCGAGATAAAGAATCTGCGTGTACTGAAGATTATTTTCCCAATTGCCGTTACTACCATTGTAGCTCTCTTCGTGCCGACGGCAGTGCCTTTGATTGGTATGCTGATGTTCGGTAACCTGATTAAGGAAATCGGTTCCGATACCAGCCGTCTGTTCGATGCGGCAGCCAACAGCATTATGAATGCGGCAACCATCTTCCTCGGACTGAGTGTGGGCGCTACCATGACGAGCGAGGCATTCCTCAACTGGACCACTATCGGCATCGTTGTCGGCGGCTTCCTTGCATTTGCCTTGTCCATTTCGGGCGGTATCTTCTTTGTGAAACTGTTCAATCTGTTCTCCAAGAAGAAGATTAATCCGCTGATTGGTGCGACGGGATTGAGCGCCGTGCCTATGGCAAGCCGCGTATGCAATGAAATCGCTACCAAGTACGACCCTAAGAACCACGTACTGAATTACTGTATGTCCAGTAATATTTCCGGCGTCATCGGTTCTGCGGTGGCGGCGGGCGTATTGATTTCGTTCCTCGGATAAGAAAGTTGAGATATAAAAAGGGAATGCGTCAAAACACAAATAACGAGTGTTTTGGCGCATCTCCTTTTTATTTCCGCCTTTATTCACTGATAGCTTTCCTATACTCAGCCACTGCCATCTTTGCGGCAAGGTGCGCATTGATAAGGTTGGTCTGGGCCTGTGTCCACGAAAGCTGTGCGGATAGCACATCGACCATGCTTGCCTTGCCTTCATTGTAGGAGAATGTAACCAGGTCGAGATTCTCTTCGGCAAGCGCCATATTCTCCCGGGCTGTCTTTACCTGCTGTTCCGTTTCCGTCAGTTTGGTGGTAGCGGCGGACAGCTCTTCTAAAATAGTATCTGCCACATAGCTTTGCTGTAATTTCTGAATACCTATATATGCCTTTTGCTGACGGTTGGTCTTGAAGCGTGCACCCCATCGGAAAATGGGGATGTTGAGATTGATTCCCGCAATGGGCGTATGGGGTACGTCTTGTCCCATATAGGCGATACCGGTGTCCCAACCGGTTGCCAGGAACATACTGAGTTGGGGATTATACTGGCTGAGGGCTGCCTTGCGTTGCGCTTCGCTCCTGGCGATGCTGACATGGGTTCCGGCATAGTCCGCACGGCGGGACAATACTTCGTCAAGACTCAGTAAATCGACAGGCGGACAGTGCATGCCGATTTCACAAAGACTGTCTACTGCGGCATCCGGTTTCACTCCCATCAGGATATTGAGTTGCTGCAAGGCAAGGGTATAGTTCTGGCGGGCTTTGATATACTGCAATTCGGCCTCTTTTTTACGGGTGGAAATCATCAGTAAATCCGTACGGCTGATGGCTCCGTCATTAAACCTGTCTTGAATGATGTTGTACTGTTGGCTGACAATCCCTTCAAAACGGGCGGCGGCTTCGAGTGTTGCCAATGCGGCCGAGGCATTCCAGTAAACCGCATCGCTCTGATAGTGTATCTGGTCGAGGGTCAGCTCCGTGGCAAGTTTGTCCAGCTCTTCATCGGCTTTGGCAATCTTTTTCCGGGCCATGAGCGAACCGCCTGTGTAAAGAGGTTGTCCCAGTGTTGCCAATGCCTGATAGGTGTAAGGACGGTACTGTCCCGCCGGACTGTTCCAGGCATCCAGATGGCTTAGATTGGCAGTTCCTTCGGCAGTAATGTCTATTTTGGGCAGGAAGCCAGTCTGTGCTATCTTGCGGGCTTCGGTGCTTGCCGTAGCTTTCAGGCGTTGCTGTTTCAGCAGTTGGCTGTATGCTTCCACTTTGTCCCGATAAGCCTCGCGGCTGAGATAGCTTTCTTGTGCTGCGGCATTTATACCGAAGCTGATTACTGACAATATAAATATAATCTTTCTCATCATTCAAATCGTAAATAGTCAAATCATTAAATAGTAAATCGTAAATAGCCGACGCAATCCCTCTATCCTTTTATCCGGTGTATCGCACAGTAGGCCACGGGCAATACAAACAGGGTGAGTATCGAAGCTACCAGCAGACCGCCCATGATAGTGGCCGCCATACCGCCGAACATGGCGTCGAACAGTAACGGCAGCATACCCAGGATGGTTGTGCCCGATGCCATGGCTACGGGAACAATGCGGGTGGTCGTTGCGCTGATAACCGCTTCACGCGGCGCTTTTCCGGCGGCCGTTTCCGTATCAATCTGGTCTACGAGGACAATGGCGTTCTTGATGTTCATTCCAATCAATCCCAACAAGCCCAGGATAGCGAAAAAGTCAAATGTCTTACCCAACAGCAACAGTCCCAATACGATGCCGATAAAGATAAGCGGAAGCATCAGCAAGATGACGATGGGTTTGCGGTAGGTCTTGAACAGGAACAGCAGGGTGACGAACATCAGGAAAAACGTCAGCGGCATGTTGGCTGCCAGTGCGGCATTGGATTCGGCCTGGCTTTCCTGTTCGCCGAAGTACTTCATGGTATATCCTTCGGGAACATCGATTTCTTTTTGCACCTGCTCCCACACACGGTTAAAGGCGGCAATGGCATTTACACCCCGGCGGGGGTCGGCTTGCGCCATCATAACCATCTGGCGATTGTAGTCCTTCACATTGGAGAACTTGTACTGGTAGTCGAATTCACTGACCACTTGTTCCAGCGTGGTGGTTTCGCGCGTAGTACCGAATACGGGCAGCGTGCGCAGGTCGTTAATGCGGAACGCGTCGATTGTGTTGTCTTTCAGTAGGATAGGAAGCACTTGGTCGCCCTGTCGGTATTCGCCCAGCGTCATTCCGTTTGTCCCTATTTGTATGCTCTGCGCCATGCTTTGGCGGGATACGCCTAACGGTTGCGCACGCTCCTGGCTGTATACGGGTTTCCAGATAGGAATCTTGTTACCCCAGGAGTTGCGCACATTGATAAGGTCTTTGTCGCGGTGCATTATCTCTAAAACCCGGTTGGTCAGCGCCACCAGCGTATCTGTGCTATTGCCGATAAAGCCTATCTCGATGGCGGCGTCTACGGCAGGCGAGAGTTTGAAGAGCGTGGTGCGGGTGATGGCATTGGGGTAGTTCTCCTTCATATAGCTGTCCAGCTTCTCTTCATATTCTTTGGTGTATTTGCTGTCTGTCACTTCTACCAGCAGGTTGGCGAAGTTGGGTTTTGGACCTACGGAAGTGGATGCCAGATAGTAGCGCAGCGGGGTGCTGCCAAAGGTGACGGAAACCCGTTTCACTTCCGGCTGTGCCAGCAGGTGGGCTTCCACTTTCTTCATTTCCTTCTCTACATCGCGGATGCCGTATCCGTCGGGATAGAATACATCGGCGCGGAAATAAGGCTTGTCCAGTGAAGGGAAGAAGTTTTGAGGCATCAGTCCCATGATGACGAGGGAGAGGATGAACAATACGACCATGCTTCCCAATGTGAGCGTTTTCTTACGTATCAGCAGGCTGAGGATGGATGCGAATTTATGGTAGAAAGGCTTGTCGTAAGGGTCTTTGTCGCTGTTGCCGGTTTGGGCTTTCAGTATGAAATTGCCGAAGGTGGTGGTTTGCGTCAATGCCAGTACCCAGCTCAGCCCCAGTGAGATAGCCAGTACGATAAATAGTGGCTTTACAATTTCGGCAACGGAAGACGGTGCAAGATAAAGCGGCAGGAACGAGCAGACGGCTATGAAGGTTGCTCCCAGCAATCCCCATTGCGGACCGGTGGCGCCGTCTATCAGCGCTTTCCGTCTGTTCACGCCGCGGGCTATGGCTATTTGTGCATTGTCGGTTACCACAATGGCGTTATCCACCAGCATTCCCATGGCGATGATAAAGCCTGCCAGCGAGGTACGGTTCAGTCCCACTCCCAGGAACGACATGATGAGCAGTGTGCCGCCAATGGAAAATATCAGTGAAGAGCCGATGAGTACGCCGGCGCGCATTCCCATTACCAGCATGATGATGACGATTACAATCAGAATGGATTCTATCAGGTTGATAATAAACCCGTTGTTCGCTTCTTTGGCAATGACGTTTTCGGGGTAAAGGCTTTCCAGTTCCAACCCTACGGGGATGAGGGGCAAGAGTTCGGCGAGCTTCTTGTCTACCAGCTCACCGGTTTTTACCACATCCTTCTGCGGGTCGGTGGAGACGCCGATGCCGATGGCCCGTTTCCCGTTTACGTGCATGATGGTGCCGGGCGGGTCCATGTATCCCTTTTCAACGACGGCTATATCGCCCAGCTTGACCTGCCCGCCGGAGGTGGTGATTGTCTGGTTACGGATGTCGTTGACGGTGGTATAAGTACCGTTGGCTACAATGCGCAACTGCTGTTCGCCTGCACCGATTTCACCCGTATTGATAATCTGGTTCTGCGATTGCAGCAAGCCTGCCAGTTGTTTGGGGTCGATGCCCATTCCCGCCAGTTTGTTTACGGAGATAAAGATATTGATTACTTCCGTCTGTGTGCCGAACAGGGCTACTTTCATAACCCCTTCGGCAGTGATAACCTGCGTCTTGATACGCTCCGCCCAGTCGCGCATTTCTTCATAGGAGAAACCGTCGTCGCCGACCAGCCCGTAGTAAATGCCGAATACATCGCCGAAGTCGTCCGATACCGTCGGTACGGAAGCTCCTGCCGGAAGTTGGGGCTGTATGTTGAGAACCTTCCGGCGCAGTTCGTCCCATTTCTGCGGGATAGATTCTGCGGAAAGCGACGGCTGTAGCTCGAACGTAATTTTGGAAAGTCCGTACATGGATTCCGATTTAATCTTGTACACTCCGCTCATGCTCTGTATTTCGCGGGAGATGGGTTCGGTAATGAGCCGTTCCACTTCGGCAGGCTCGGCTCCGGGATAGCGTGTCATGATGACCGCTGTCTTGATGACAAAGGGTGCGTCTTCTTTCTTCCCCAAACGGCCGAATGAGAATATGCCGCCGATGAGCAGCACGGCAAGGAAGAAATAGATAATCTTTGTATTATCTAATGAATATTTGGCTAAGTTCATATATAAAAGGTGATAGGATGATAAAGTTATGAAGTGATAGAGGGAAAGCGGTTATTCCACCTCTTTTACCCTCTGTCCCTCTACCAGTTGGTACACTCCGGCAATGACAACGGTTTCATCCGGTTTCAGTCCTTTGGAGATAAGAATATTGGCTTCACCGGTCGGCGAATACACGGTTACTTCGCGGCGGCTTACCCTGTTGTCTTTCACCACCCATACGTAGGTGTTCTTGTTTTCGCTGTCACCGAATACGGCGCTCAGCGGTACATTCATCAGTTTTTCTTCTATAAAGGGAGCGATGTCCGAAGCGAGGCGGATGTTGCAGGTAAATCCGGGTTTCACGTCGTATACGGCACGGTCGAAGGCGGGGTCGTCGATGATGATGGTAACCGGAATACCCGTGCCGTCGGTCGATATGTCAAGATACTCTTCCAGTCTGGCATTGAATATATTGCCTTTGTACGTATCGAACTCCACCTTGAATGTGGCGTCTTTGGCACGAAGCAGGTACAGGTAATCATCGGGTACGGTAAATTTTATGCGCAGTTTCTGCGTATTTACCAGCCGCACAATCCCTTCTCCCGAATTGACGCGCTGATAGGTCTCTACCAGGCGCTTCTCGATAGAGCCGTCGAAGGGGGCGAGCAGTTTCGTATCGCGCATATTGTTGGTGGACAGCTCGTAGGCCGATTTGGCTTTCTGGTAATTGGCTACGCTTATTTCATACTCCTGCAGGGAGATGGCTTGGCGGCCCAGCAGCCGTTTGTTGCGTTCCACCTGGGCGGCAGCGGTTTCATAGGCAGCCTTGTCGGCGGCATATTGCAGGGAAATATCCCGCGGGTCGATGGCGGCAATCAGTTGTCCTTTCCTGACCCTTTGTCCTTCCACTACCGGAAGGTCGATGATTTGTCCGCTGACACGAAATGCCAGTTTCACATATTCCACCGCTTCCACCATGCCGGAAAAATCTTTGAGTATTACCGACTGTGAACTTACGGTGGCGGTTTTCACAGGTCGCACGAGGGGAATATCTTCCCCTTTCTTTTGCCCGCAGGACGTGACGATAAGTGTCACCGTCAGGGCGAACAGATACATTTTCTTCATTTGTTTTTGATTAAGACAAGTCTTTGCGGTTGACAGTCAAATCCAACCCTTGTTTTAATTCATAAACGTTTTGATATACCTGTATGTTCAATTGTTTTCCTGCGGTCAGGCTGATTTTTATTTCTTTGCCTATCTGTATATGCAGCGTATTGCCCAAGTAATTCACTTTGAACGAATAGCCGCTCCATTTCGCCGGTATGACCGGTTCAATCTTAAGCGTACCGCCTTGTATCTGCAATCCTGCAAATCCGCGTACAACAGCCAGCCAACTGCCCGGCATACTGGTTATATGCAGCCCCTGGTCTCCTTCATTGTTATAGTCGTCCAGGTCGAGGCGGGTAGCGTGTAAGAATAGTTGGTATGCCTTTTCCACTTTCCCGATGCGTGCGGCAAGAATGGAGTGGATGTGCGGGGAGAGGGAAGACTCGTGTACGGTCATCGGTTCGTAGAATTCGAAGTTGCGGCGGATGGTCTCCCGGTCGAAGTTGAAATAATAGAGGTACAGGCCGAGCAGGACATCACTCTGCTTGATGTAGCACGAACGCAGGATACGGTCCCACGACCAATACTGGTTGATGGGGCGTTCGCCGGCGGGAATGGCGTCGGTGCTTTGCAGAACCTTGTCCATATAGCCGTCGTTTTGGACGAAGATACCGCGTTCCGGATCTTCCGGCAGGTACATCCGTTCGATAATGTCCCGCCAGCGTTCACTCTCTTCCGCATAGTTCAGATTGGTGATGCGGCATATGCGGGCATATTCGTCGGGATATTGCCGGGCAATGATTTCGAGGAAACTGAGGGTACTTTTGAGGCAACGCATGCAGGAGTAGTTGGTATACCAGTTATTGTCTACGTTGTTTTCGTATTCGTCGGGTTCGGTAACTCCCAGAATGACGTATTTCTGCTTGGGTTGCGAGAAAGACACCCGTTGGCTCCAGAAGCGGCTGACGGCTATCATTACTTCCAATCCGTAATGGGCGATGTAGTCCAGCGTGCCCGTAAGCGTGGCATGTTGCAGAATGGCATAGACAATCATATTGTTCCGGTGAACCTCTTCAAAAGTAATCTCCCATTCGCTGTGGCACTCTTCTCCGTTGCTGGTGACCTGCGGGAAGAGGGCGGCTCCATGGTCGAATCCCAACTTACGGGCATTCTCAATGGCTTTGGGCAGTTGCTTATAGCGGTATATCAGCAGGTTTTCGGCAATCTTCTTCGGGGTGGAAAGCAGGAAGAAAGGTACGCAGCACAATTCGGTATTCCAGTAAGTATTTCCGCCGTACTTCTCGCCGGTGAAACCTTTGGGGCCGATATTCAGGCGGGGGTCGTCTCCCCGGTATGTCTGGTAGAGCTGGAAGATGTTGTAGCGTATGCCTTGCTGGGCTTCCGGGTCGCCTTCGATACTGACATCGGTTTCGTCCCATATCTCCTGCCAGGCATTCCGGTGCTCCTGTTCCAGAGCATCCCAACCTGTACTTTGGGCGTTGCGGGCTTCTGCTACGGAGGCTTCTATCAAATCCTGCCGTTCATAATAAAGGGAAGATGCTATGGCAATGTATTTGACGAGCGTCACGGTATCTCCCGGCTTCACTTCAGTGCCTACGCTGAATCCGGCCTGTTTTTCTTTTTCTATCCGTATCGGGTTGGCAAAAGTCTCTTTATTGTTCTTGAAGAACCGGTAGGTCATGGCATAGCATATCTGCGCATCCTCCCGCCTGGTCTGCGTCCACAGATAGGCGCAATCGCTGGTGGTGCCGGAGCGC
>OLJW01000972.1_pt1 | contig 34812 bp, 24 predicted proteins | sample 1603411 | NCBI WGS metagenome assembly OLJW01 (sample SAMN04168659, study PRJEB22393) | human gut metagenome | biome: human gut microbiome; feature: stool | host: Homo sapiens | collected 2014-05-12 | reverse complement strand
ATCAAGACCTTGGAGAGGGTCTATAAACACTACTACTTTATAATACGAGTGAGGTTTATACCGGTGATCTGGTACAGGGCAAGACCAAAATTGTAGACCACCAGCAGGTACAGGCCGGAGACGATAATCTGATCGTTGCAAGGCATACCCATGAGCCTATTATCAGCCATGCGGTTTTTGAGGCGGTACAGGACTATCGGAAACAGGTCTGCGAGCAAAGCAAGGCTGTGCCAAAAAAACCATATACCCCCAATATCTTTAAGGGAAAGGTATTCTGTGCGGATTGCGGCAGGAGTCTCCACCGGCAGCGGGCGGAGCGCAAAAAAGGGCCGGATATTTACTGGTTTCATTGCCTTACCAACAGCCGGGTAGAAAAAGATAGCTGCAAGGGTGTGATGATACAGGAAACGGAGCTGATCGCTACGGTCACATCTGTTTTGGAGAAAGAGCTGACGGTTGCCCTGGGAATGTCTCTCCCCCTCTTTCAGTTGGAGGCAAGGCAAAAACAGGAAAAGGATAAACTCAGGGGCCAGATGTCATCCAAACGGCAGGAAATTGAAAAGAAACGCCGGTTGATCCGCGGCCTATATGAGAACTTTGTACAGGGTGTTTTGACAAGCGAGGAATACTTTGAACTGAAAGCGGATTATGAGGAATCCATCAATACACTGTCCGGTGAGATCACCGAGCTTGAAAGGGATATGGATGCTCTCGACGAACAGTTTGTACGCTACCGGACTATGGAAAAGGATGCAAAGTCACTGGCAAAGGATCACCTGCTTACGGCAGAACTGATTGACCGGCTGATTGAGCGGATCGAGATAGACCACAAACGGGATATTCATGTGACCTTCCGCTTTAAGAGTGAATTTCAGGGAAAGGAAGTGGAGTCATGCGCAAATATGTAATTGCCCTTTATATTCGGTTATCCGTGGAGGATATTAAGACAGAAAGTTTGAGTATTCCGAACCAGCGCCTTATCCTGCGGGAAAAAGCCATGTCGCTGCCGGAATGGGATAATGGCGAGGTTTTGGAGTTTGTCGATAATGGCCATACGGGTACGAATTTTGAACGTCCCGCAGTGCAGGAGCTTTTGACGATGGTGCAGGCAGGAAGTATCGACTGTATCATTGTCAAAGACCTATCCCGGTTTGGACGCAACAGCATTGAGACCGGTTATTTCATCGAGCGGGTGTTTCCGCTCTATCACACCCGGTTTATCTCTGTCAGCGACGATTTTGACACCGTCAATTTCAAAGGAGATACCGGAGGGATTGATGTTGCCTTTAAGTATCTTATCAGCGAGTGCTACAGCCGTGATATGTCCATGAAAACAAAAAGCGCCAAATATGCGAAGATGCGCCGGGGCGAGTACCAGAGCGTTATCTGTCCTTACGGCTACCGCAAAAGCGCAGACGGGCGTATGGAGCCGGACGAAAATGTTGCGGGAAATGTCCGTCTGATATTTGAATGGGCGGCTGAAGGCAATACCGCAGCAGAGATCACCCGCAAGTTGTACGCCCTCCATATTCCCACGCCTGGAGAGTATCGGAGGGATAACGGAAAAGACCATTATAATGTGTCAAGGACACACGGCGTATGGAGCAGTTCAACAGTCCTGCGGATGCTGGAGGATCAGCGGTATATCGGCACCTACATAATCGGCAAACGCAAGGTGCAGGAAATCGGCAGCCGCTGCATGAAGCTCAAAGATGAAAGCGAGTGGTTCAAAATCCCCGACCATCATTCCGCGATTGTCAGCAAGGAATTGTTTGAGCAGGCCAATACTTCTATTAAGCGTTTTTCCCTCCCCAATAAAAAAAGGCGTGACTATCTGCTTCGGGGAAAGGTGTTTTGTGGATGCTGCGATCATGCTATGTCACTCAGAAATGGAGCATGGTTTTATTGCCGTCATTCCGAAGTGTCAGAAAGTTTTCCCTGTCATGGCGTGCGGGTAAAGATGGCTGATCTGGAGCAGGTAGTCTTTGAGACGATCCGGGCGCAGATGTGTCCGGCGTTGGGAATCGACGGCAGTAAAGATAAGCTGGATTTACAGACGGTCCAGCAGGCCGAGCATGAAGATAAGTTGCGGGCTATACAGGACAGCAAACGGCAGCTTTATGAACGGTATGCGCTTGGCGAGATCGATCTGGAAACCTACCGGTCACAGAAAGCAGTATATGACGCGGAACTGGTACAGGCCAAGAATGTCCATGCCGCTATCACAGCGCAGACCAAACAGATACAGAGTGATTATGAGGCGAGGCTGAAACAGCGGGAAATTGTTCAGGAAGTAGGCAGCACCGATGTCCTGACGCAATCGCTGATAGACCGGCTTATCAACAGGGTATATGTTTTTCCTGGGGATCGGATTGAGATAGAATATGTTACGCAGGACTTTTTAGGAACGGAGAAATCTGGAAAGGAAGCATGAGCCATGAATACCGTATGGAACAGCTACGGGCAGCTATTGCAGCTGCCCGAAAAAACTTCAAAAAAGATGCAAATTTTTTTGTCGTGGGCTTGACATACGGGTGTCTGAGTACGTGAAAATTAAAGCAGGGAATCTGCAATTCCTTCAAAATCCTCTGAAAACGGTACTGCAGTGTGCGTGGTTCCAGGTATTCCTTCTTTTTCCCCTGGAGTAAAAAACCCTTCCTGTCTCCTTCCATTCCCTTAAGAAAGGAAAGAAGATAGCCCGGAAGCGGGATTACCCTGTTGGAGGTTCTGGATTTCGGCTCCGAAATGATGACCTTTGTTCCGGTCCTGCCTTTCTGGAATGTGCGGATCCTTTGCATTGTTTTCGTCACCCGGAGGGTGCCCTGTTCCAGGTTAATATCTCCCCACTGAAGCGCGCAGAGCTCCCCGATACGAAGCCCGCAGCAGCCGGACAGCAAAATCCCCAGGCTGGTGGCATCCTGTTTTCCGGCCTGGTCAATCAGGCGTTTTTCCAGCCGTCTTAAATCCATGGTTTGCGGCGTGACAGTCACCCGTGGCACGCCGCCGGCAGACGGACAGGGATACGCCGGAATTCCGCAGTGGTATTTTCTATCCAGGAAACGGAAAATCTGGCTGAATATGATATGAATCTGATGCAGGTAGGAGTGGGAAAATTTTTCACCGGGCCTTTTTCCCACCCTTTCCATTCCTTCCAGCCGCACAAAAAAATCCCTATACGCATCCTGGGTAAAAGCGGCTGCCGGCATCCGGTCAAGCGCGCCGATAATATGCTTTTCCGTAATGGAGCGATAGGTGGCGTAGGTAGATTCCTTCCATTTTACGCTGTTTTCTTCCAGCCACAGTCCGGCCGCTTCCCCTATGGTCAGCTTTGATGGAAGGCGCATTTTTTTCTGATCTTTAAAAACCAGCTCCTGCTTTTTAAGGATCAACTTTTCCTTGACCTCATGATACGTTTTTCCGTATATTGAACGATACGGGTTCCTGCCGGTATCCGGAAGGCGGTATCTGCCTTCCCAACGGCCGTCTTTTCTTTTATAAATATTTTCCCCTTTTCTTGGCATAGGCATCCTCCATTTTCTGACGGGATTTTTGACGGTTCATAAATTAATATTTCTGTCCGGCAGGCTGCCTGCCGCATCAGTAAAAAATTTTTTGGAAGAAAAACAGATAATAACTTTATATTTTATACATAGATTGACAAAATACAAAACTTATTCTATAATAAACCCAAATTGAGCAATCGGGATTATCCTGTAAATTAAGGATTTTCTTTTCGCAAAAGATAGTAGTTTGCGAAAGGAATTCCTCTTTTTTTACTATTTTCTTAAAAAATGGCAGGCGCTTTTGTAGCGCTTTTTTTTATTCAGAATAACGTTTTTCACTCCTGAGAGCCTGTTTTTTATTTGCAGAAATTTGCATAAGTACCCTGCCTTTTGATTTCCCGTCTGACCAGAAATAAATTAAACTGTCGTATCTTTTCCATTTTGTTCATGCTTTCTGCCACTCTGTCCATTCCGTCTTCCCGGTTTCCTTTATATAATGAATATATTGGCACATCCGCCGCGCCGCTGCTTTTTTCCGCACTTAAAAACTGGCGCATTACAAAGGAACGGCAGGCGGAATCCGGTTGATTTCATTTAACAAGATACACAGGAGGGGACACATGAAACCAAACAAACATTTAAAAGAACTGGACGGCCTTCGCACCAGATTATATGATCCGGAGCTGAAGCGCCGTGAAGAAGAAAACAGAAGCTATATGATGCATCTGGAAAACCGCTTTCTTCTGCTTAATTTCAATCTGGAGGCCGGAAGGGATACTTCCGACAACGTCATAGAAGGAATGCACGGCGGCTGGGAATTTCCCACCTGCCAGCTGCGGGGACACTTTCTGGGGCACTGGCTGTCCGCTGCCGCCATGCGATATCATGCTGTGGGGGACAAGGAAATCAAGGCCAAAGCCGATGCGATTGTGGACGAGCTGGCGGAATGCCAGAAGGCAAACGGCGGACAATGGGCCGGACCGATTCCGGAAAAATACCTGTACCGGATCGCCCAGGGGAAGCAGGTATGGGCGCCCCATTATACAATCCACAAGGTATTTATGGGCCTGCTGGACATGTATGAATACGCGGGAAATGAAACTGCGCTGGAAATTGCTGAAAATTTTGCGGACTGGTTTTACGACTGGACCGGCCGTTTCAGCCGGGAAGAAATGAATGATATCCTGGATTTTGAGACCGGCGGCATGCTGGAAATCTGGGTGGAGCTTTTTGCCGTTACCGGAAAAGAAAAATATAAGACGCTGATGGAGCGTTATTACAGGGAGCGTCTGTTCGATCCGCTCCTTCGCGGAGAAGATGTGCTGACAAACATGCATGCCAACACCACCATCCCTGAAGTCATCGGCTGCGCCCGCGCTTATGATGTGACAGGGGATGAAAAATGGCGTACCATAGCGGAGAATTACTGGAAGCTTGCCGTAACGGACCGGGGAATGTATGCCACCGGAGGACAGACCTGTGGAGAAATCTGGACGCCTATGAAACGCTTAAGCGCGAGACTTGGACAAAAAGGACAGGAACACTGCACTGTTTACAACATGATGCGGCTTGCCGGATTCCTGTTTCGCTGGACCGGGGATCCCTCTTATGCGGATTATCAGGAACGTCTGCTTTACAACGGCCTGATGGCGCAGGGGTACTGGCAGAGCACTTTAAGCCACGGCTTTACCAGCCCTTACCCTTCCCATGGGCTTCTTACCTATTTTCTTCCCATGCAGGCGGGCAGCCGCAAAGGCTGGTCAAGCCAGAAAAGCGATTTCTTCTGCTGTCACGGCACGCTTGTGCAGGCCAACGCCGCTTTCAACAGAGGACTCTACTACCAGACGGGGGATACGCTCTACGTCTGCCAGTACCGTGACAGCCAGGTTACCTTTAGCATAAAGGATACTCCTGTCACCCTGCTGCAGAAACAGGATCCGCTCACAGGCAGTTCCCACCTTGCAAGCACCTCCTCGGAAAAACAGTCCGTACTGGAGGACACCCGCAAGTATCCTTCCCAGCCGGACTGTCTGGTTCCCTGTCTGAAAATTGAAACGGCAAAGGCGGTGGAAATGACCCTCCAGATCCGCATCCCCTGGTGGATTGCAGGCGAAGCACAGATTCTGGTAAACGGCGAAGAAATCTGGCGCGGCAGCGACGCCGTCTCTTTTGTCCCGCTGAACCGCACCTGGAAGGACGGGGATGTGGTGCGCATCCTGCTGCCGAAAACAGTAAAGGCATGCCCCCTGCCCGATGATGAAACTATGACGGCCTTCCTTTACGGTCCCGTAGTGCTGGCGGGTCTTACCGACGAGGAGCGCACACTGCACGTTCCCGACCTCTCCCGTCCGGAACAAATCCTTGTCCACGATAACGAACGGGAATGGGGAAGCTGGAAATCCACCTTCCGCACCACCGGCCAGGAACGGGGCATCCGTTTTATCCCGCTGCATGATGTGGGCTATGAGCCATACAGCATTTATTTCCCTGTAAAATCAGACAGGTAAAAAATATAGCCTTCGGCTGCATGTCAGCCAGGTAAAACACAGTTTCCGGGCGCATGCCTGACAGAAATCATGGCTTCCGGCTGCATGCAGCCTGTTATATCCGGCCGATCAGCTCCCGGCAGCTGCCATCCCGCAAAAATACGGGTATCACGGAAAGCGGCGCCTTTACGGAAACCGTCTGTCCTCCCTCATAGGCCATACCGTCATGAAGCAGCGTCCAGGTATGGCCTTCCGGGAGGTAAACCTCTCTTTCCATCGCATCCTCGTACAAAACCGGGGCTACCAGCATATCGCTTCCGAACATATACTGTTCTTTCATTTCCCAGCAGCACTCCTGTCCGGGAAATTCATAAAACATGGGGCGCATCACCGGCCTGCCGTACCGATGCGCTTCTTCCATCAGCCGCCTGGTATAAGGCCTCATGGCATCGCGCAGCCGGATATAGGCTGCCAGTATCTTTTCATTTTCCTCCCCGAAGCTCCATATTTCATTGGGCCCGCCCGTATGCTGATGCTGCCTGCCGTCCTTTCCCGTCACTCCTTCTGCAGGAAGCCGGTCGCCGTGAAGGCGCATCACCGGGCAGAAGGTTCCCCACTCAAACCAGCGGACCAACAGCTGACGAAAGGCCGCATCCTCCGGATCCCCTCCCGTGAAACCACCGATATCCGTTGTCCACCAGGGAATTCCCGCAATCCCCATATTAAGGCCTGCGCATACCTGCCTGCGGAAGGTTTTCCAGTCAGAGTGGATATCCCCGGACCAGACAAGCGCCCCGTACCTCTGGCTCCCGGCCCAGGCACAGCGCACCAAATTCACCGGCTTCTCCACCCCTTCCCTGCGCAGCCCCTCATAAAAGGTCCGCGTAAACAGCTGGGGATACAGATTTCCCACCTGCGCCTGCGTTCCCATCCTGCAGCGGTAATTGTCATAATCATAGGTGGTAAAGCCCGGCTCCGCCTCGTCCAGCCAGAAAAGCCTGATCCCTTTTTCCAGATAATTTTTCCTGCATTTTTCCCAGAGATAATCTCGTGCCTGCGGATTCGTCACATCGGTAAAGGTACTGTTTTCATTAAAAAGCTTTGCCAGATCAATCCCCTTCTCCGCCTTAACCAACAGCCCCTTCTGCTTCATTTCCTCATAGTTTTCACTGGTCCAGGCCACCTCCGGCCATACGGAAACCATCAGCTGCACGCCAAGCTCCTCCAGCCTTTTCACCATTCCTTCCGGATCCGGGAAAAATTCCTCATCAAACCGGAAATCCCCCATTCTTGGCCAATGGAAAAAGTCACATACAATCACATCCAGCTTAATCCCCTTTTGATGATAGGTTTCGGCCACCGAAAGAATCTGTTCCTGGTTCCAATAACGCAGCTTGCACTGCCAGAAGCCCAGCCCATATTCCGGCATCATGGGCACCCTGCCCGTGACCGCTGAATAAGCGCACTCAATTTCATCCGGCGTATCTCCTGCCGTAATCCAATAGTCCAGCTGCTTCGTGCTCTGGGCAAACCACTCCGTAGTATTGGCCCCGAAGCTCACACGCCCCACCGCCGGATTATGCCACAGAAAACCATACCCCAGGCTGGAAAGCAGAAAAGGCACGCTTGCCTGGGAATTTCTCTGCGCCAGCTCCAGGTTGCAATACTTGATATTCAGAAAATCCTGCTGATACTGCCCCATCCCATACAGCTTTTCCTCCGGATCGGATGCGAAAGTCACAGCCAGCTGGTAATCCCCGCCGATGACCGGCTTGAAAAAACGGCTCCTCCGGTTGAGCGCGCCGCCCTCTCCCGCCTCTGCCAAAAGCAATTTCCCCTCACTGTTGTAAAAAGAAAGCACAGCGCCGGAATTTTTCCCCTTTTCCATCACCCCAATAATTTTCCCATTCCTGATTTCACTTCTCTCTTCCCCAACCATGATTACAGCCTCCGCCCTCTCCTGCGGCAAAAGTGCATAATCCGTATCCTCCGGCTCCCGTAGCATGGCGCTTCTCACCCGCAGTCCGTTTTCTCCCCACGGCTCCACAATCAGCGTCTCTCCATCCCAACGGCAAACCAGCCTGTTTGCCTCCTGAAACATCCTCTCCATAACAATCCTCCCGTATCATTTTCCCTGCAATCAATCCAATCCGTCTGCCCTCTGCAGCTCCAAAACCTCATGCAAGACATCACACCAGTTATTCCATAGCCGTTCATAATCCTCCCCCGAAATCACCCGCTCTTTCAAATCCGCAACACTGCGGATTCCCCGCTTTCTGCAGGCATCCGCACAAAGCCTGTAAGCCTCCCAGTCCAGCTCATCCTCATCCCAGACCAACGGAATCCTCTCAAGCCCCGCAAGCCAGGCTGCATAAGCCCGGGTATGCCCGTCCGTAAAAATAACATGCCCATCCAGCTCCTTCACCGGCACCGCCTCAAACCCGGACAAATCCCCCGGCTCAAACCAACGCCCAATCTGCTCCAGCTTCTCCTCAGAAATATAGAACTGTGACGGCTGAATATCCACGATCCTCAATTCTTTAATATCCACGAGTGCTCCCTTCCGCGCCCCAAACCACGCTCATAAACCTTCCACTATGTAAAAACACTAAAAGAATCTTAAATCGAATTATATCATATTTTTCCCTTTTTCCATATCTTCCCTTCTCCACACCAATATTCCACTGCGTAAAGCAGCGCCAGCCGCTCTCACACTTTACGGCTATCATTTCAGATGCTATACTAATAGCAAAAATACGGCCCCCATTACTGCCGCAAGGCGAGGTGATACATAATGATAGAAATACTGAACGGCACGCATGAAACCGTGGCCTACCGGGAAATGAAAGGGATTAAGGTTTTTCTCAACACAGATCCCGAAGACTTTCCTCTCCACTGGCACACAGCGCTGGAGCTTATCATGCCGATCCGAAACGACTATACGGCCCGGACCAACGGAGAGACCATCCATGTTGTCCCGGGCGACATACTGTTGATTCCCCCGGGAGAGCTGCATTCGCTTTTCGCTCCGCCTGAAGGGGAACGCCTGTTTATGCAGTTTGACTATTCCCTGCTTTGCAGCCTGACGGGCATGGATTCCCTCCTGCACACGCTCCGCCCTTACCGCCTTATCCGGGCCGGTGGACAAAATGGGCTGGCTGAAACTCTTCGTGAGTATCTGGAAGAAATCAAACAGGAATACACCAGTGAGGATCCTTATCGGGAGCCCAGCGTCTATTCCCTGTTTCTTCGTTTTTTTGTGGCTCTCGGACGCAGTGATATGGCCGAAGGGAATAAGTTCCCTGACATTTCCCCCAGCAAACAGCAGGAATATATAGAAAAATTCATGTCCATCTGTACCTATATCAATGACCACTGCACGGAAGATCTGAGCATTGAAAAGCTGGCGGCCAGGGCGGGCTTCAGCAAATATCATTTTTCCCGGCTGTTCAAGCAGTTTACCGGCGTGTCCTGCTATGAATACCTCATCGGCAGAAGAATCGCCTATGCGGAACGGCTGCTGCTTACGCCCAATCTTTCCATCACCGAGGTGGCCATGCAGTCCGGCTTCAACAGCCTTTCCACCTTTAACCGGATCTTCAAAACTGCCAAAAACTGCACGCCGTCCTCCTACAAATCGCTGAACAGGGGAACGCGGCTTGACACTGCCGGTTCCCCTGACTGAATTCTTTATTTTGCGCCTGTCATACATGCCGGCGCTTCGCGCTGATCCAAAAAGTGATTTCATCGGTAACAGCCCAGATCCATACGGGCTGTTACCTTTTTTTTAAAGGGTAATATCCACCTTTACAGGCTCCTGGCCTGTCAGGCTGATGCTTCTTGCATCAGGCTGGCTGATTCCCACATATAATGCAAAACGGGTGCTGTCCACGTACTTCTTTCCTTCTTCATCCACAATCATGAGAGCCTCATAAGGAACCTGCATTGTTACCTGTACGGTTTCCCCTTTTTTCAGGGCTACTCTCTTAAATGCGCAAAGGCTGTGATTGGGCACCGCATATTTGGATTCCAGATCCTTGATATATGCCTGCAGCACCTCATCGGTATCGTAATCCCCGTTATTTTCCAATACAGCGCTTACCTCAAAGGCTTCGCCTTCTTTGATTTCTCCCACGACTGCAGCCTCTTTTACCGAAACCTTGCCGTAGGTCAGGCCATAACCGAAGGGATAAAGCGGCTCTCTATCCAGATAACGGTAGGTTCTGCCCTTCATGGAATAATCCTCAAAAGCCGGGAAGCCTTCCAGATCCTTGTAGAAGGTTACGGGAAGCTTGCCTGAAGGAGAACAGGTACCAAACAGAATATCTGCCGCAGCCTTACCTCCTCTGGCGCCGGGATACCATACCTGAAGGATGGCGTTCACATGCTCTGCCGCAAACTGCATGTCAATGGAGCTTCCTGACAGCATGCATAATACCACAGGCTTACCGCAGCCGGCCACCGCCTCCAGAAGTTCTCTCTGGGATTCCGGCAGCTCCAGATCCTTTTTGTCGCCGGAAGCGTAGCTGTTTCCGGTATCGCCTTCCTCGCCTTCCAGATTCTCATCCAGTCCCAGACACAGAACCACAACGTCACTGTGCTCCGCAACAGTCAGCGCTTCTGAAATCCTGTCCTGTTTCCAGCCCAGATTTTCCACTCTGTCCTTATAAATATGGCAGCCCTCGGAATAATATACCCTTACACTATCTCCCACCGCATCCTGAATTCCTTCCAGCATGGTGATATAGCGGGAAGAGGTGCCGTGATAGTTTCCAACCAGCGGTTTACGGCTGTCCGCGTTAGGTCCGATAACGCCGATTGTGTTCAGTTTTTCCTTACAAAGAGGCAGCGTTCCGTCATTTTTCAACAGAACCATGCTCTCTCTTGCCATTTTCTGAGCCAGTTCCAGATGCTCCTTACATTCCACCACTTCATAAGGAATCTTATCGTATTCATTTTCATCAAAGCAGCCCAGCAAAAATCTGGTGGTAAAAAGCCGTTCCGCTGCCTGGGTAATTTCCTCTTCCGTAACCATACCCTGCTCATAAGCCTTCAGCAAATGCAGATAGGTTATGCCGCAGTTTACATCGCAACCGGATTTCAACGCTAAAGCTGCTGATTCTTCCGGTGTTTTTGTTACCATATGGTGCATATGGAAATCTCTAATCGCCCAGCAGTCAGATACATAATGTCCCTGGAAATCCCACTCTCCACGAAGAATGTCACGGATCAGCGTCGGGCTACCGCAGCAGGGCTCGCCGTTTGTTCTGTTATAGGCGCCCATAACGGCTTCCACGCCGGCTTCCTTCACGCAGGCTTCAAAAGCGGGCAGATAGGTTTCATACATATCCTTTTTGCTTGCTTTGGCATCAAATTCGTGACGCACGCCCTCCGGCCCGGAATGTACTGCAAAATGCTTTGCGCAGGCCGCTGTTTTCATATATTCGTCATCCTGGCTGCCCTGCAGTCCCTCCACATAGGCAACGCCAAGACGTGAGGTCAGGTACGGATCCTCACCATAGGTTTCATGGCCTCTTCCCCATCTGGGATCACGGAAAATATTCACATTGGGTGACCAGAAGGTCAGTCCCTTATAGATATCCCTGTCGTCATGCTTGGAATATTCGTTATATTTTGCCCTTCCTTCCGTTGCCACCGCATCTCCCACAGTCTTCAGCAGCTCATCGTCAAAGGCGGCCGCCATCGCTATGGCCTGCGGGAAGCTGGTCGCCACACCTGCCCTGGCTACACCGTGAAGCGCTTCATTCCACCAGTTATAGGTGGGAACGCCAAGTCTGGGAATGGCGGGAGCATCATAACGCAGCTGGGACGCGCGCTCCTCCAATGTCATCTGGGCAACCAGCTCTTTTGCCTTTTGTCTGGCCTTTTCTCTGTCTCTCATACATTTCCTCCTGTTTTGCGGACAAAATACGACCTCTTAGCGGGCAGGGGATTTTCCTCCCAGCCATATTTCAGATTCCGCTGTTCACACTTTTCAGATTTTAAACGCCCCTTTTCCGGCTTCAGCCGCCGTTTTTTCATATATCTATTCCTTTTCCGGCTGCTTTCGTACCATTTTCCGGCAGGAAAAAGAGACGCTTTACTGTTGTTTTGATTATATCAGTTTCCTTACCGGAGGGGCTTGCGAAATATAGCTTGCTGATGACTAAATATTGCGGTCCTTTTATATGGTTAATATGATGACACCGCCGGCTACAGCCCACCCACATCAGGGCCTGCCTGCATGGATTAAATGAAATGCCGGCTGTTACTGCCCAAATTGAAGATGAGCCACTGCCGACTGGCTGACAGTTGCAATCCGGGTTTTTATTTTATAAAAAATTAATTGTATGATCACAGGTATACTGTTAAAATAGGAATACACCGGCGGCCGGAATTATGTGAAAGCCCTGTCTGTCGGAACAAACAATCCCTATCTTCATTTATTGTCATACTTCTAATTCGTTTTTCTGTCCGTCTCGGACATGAATTCCAATCAAGAATCAAAAATACCATGCCTGGCAAACCAGGAAAAAGTACAAAATAAACACAAAAAACAGGTAAGATACGGTTGTCCGGTGTCGGATTTTCAGTTATAATTATATGGCAGGCAGAACTTTATACATAGCTTACGGAACGGAGGCTGTGTGAAAGGACGCAGGAAAAAAGCAGAAGCAAACTCTGCTGCATGGAAAGCTTCCAAGGAGAAGGTTCCCTATCATAAGTTTGCAAAAGAACGCGATCCGCAACAAAGCAACGGACAGAACTCAGGAGAAAAGCCGGTCTGGCACTCTGAGGATCTGGCCCTGAAAACAGCTGCCCAATATTTTGGCGCAGAGCTGATGCCGCTGCTGGGTATTCCGGGGACAGTGGAATACATTGCGCCGACCGAAACCGTGAAACTGGAAGCAAGACATTTTTATCAGGATTTCAACTATGCGACAAATGAAAAAAGCTGGATACATTTCGAATTTGAAAGCGATCATATCACAAACGAAGACCTGAAACGCTTCCGGGAATACGAGGCCGCCACCAGCCGGGCGCATAATGTGGATGTAATTACTTATGTCATCTGCTCCGCCAACGTCAAGAACCCCCGTTATCAGTTATTCTCCGGCATTAATGTGTACCGTGTCAGGATAATACGGCTGAAAGGACGGGATTCGGATCTTCTTTTCAAGGCTGTGGAGGAGAAAAAGGCCGGAGGAGAGGCGCTGACGAAAGCGGATCTTGTACCGCTTCTCCTGACGCCGCTGATGTCCGGCAGCATGAAAATTAAAGAGCGGATTATCCGGAGCCTGAAAATACTGTATACGGCAAGGGACTGCATAACTCCGCTGGAAATGGAAAAAATGCAGGCAGTATTATATACGTTTGCAGACAAGTTCCTGAACAAAAATGAATTGGATAACGTGAAAGAGGTGATTACAATGACGACATTGGGGAGAATGATATTTAATGACGGCGTTGAAAAAGGCATCCGCGCCATGGTTCTGGATAACCTGGAGGAAGATATCTGCGATGAGCGGATCTGTGAAAAGCTCCAGAAGCATTTTTCTCTTACCCGGGAGGAAGCGGAGGAAAAGGTGCAAAAATATAAAACACAGGAATAACACAGCCGGAGGGGCCGCACGCCCCTCCTTTTCCTTATACCACACGTTCCTTCTTCTTTTTTTTCTTCCAAACCCGCAGTGCAAACGTCACCGCCGCCGTTCCCATGGCAATCCATATAAAAGCGGAACAGGAATCCAGATACTCTGTTATAATCCCCCAGGATTCCCCCGCCACCGCTCCCAACACAACGAGCACAGTATCCCAGATGAGGCTCCCCGCCACAGTAAAGACTGTGAATACCGCCAGGTTCATCCTTGCCATCCCGGCCGGAATAGATATGAGGCTGCGGATAATCGGCACACATCGGCCGAAGAAAACAGCCTTTCTGCCCCGGCCGTCAAACCACTTCAGGGTATCCGAAATCTCCTCCTTCTTAAAGCCCAGCCTTTTGCAGAATTTACTGTCCAGCAGTCTGCCCAGCCGCTGCGGACTCAGCAGTGCCCCCGCTCCATAAAGTAAAAAGGCGCTGGCAACGGAAGCTGTTGTGGATACAAAAATGACCCCTGCGATGGTCATCTTCGAACAAGTAGTCAGGAATCCGCCGAAGGTCAGGATAACCTCCGACGGAATGGGCGGGAAAATGGTCTCCACCACAATCAGAAGCCCAATCCCCAGATAACCGAACCGATTCATAATTTCAATCACTATTTCCTGCATATGTTGTCTCTGTCTTCCTCGCTTATTATTCAGTTTATGCCTTTTTTCCTCCATTCAGCACAAAAACGTAACGATTCAGACCACCGCCTTGTTACGCAGGAACTTATTCCGTTACCTTAGTAATCTGCACCCATTCCAGCAGCTTTTCGATTGCCGGATTGTGGTTTTCCGTCAGCCAGCTTACCTCAAAATCCAGCGTTTCCTCCTCCAAATCCTCCTTCAGCATAGGAATCACCACCAGATTCCGGGTATTTCTGTAATACCTGACAGCATATTCCGGCAAAATGGCAATCCCAAGCCCGGCTGAAACCATCAGCAGGAGGGTCTGCACCTCTTTTTCCCGGCTTACAATATTCGGCGCGAAGCCGCCCCTGTCGTAGCACAGGATAACCTCCTCCGCCTCATCATTGGGCCGCCCCTTTGGCTGCATGATAATAAATTCCTCCCCGGACAAATCCCGGTAGGACAAATGCTTCCTGGAGGTGAGCGGATGCCCCGGATACAGCACGGCCATCAACGGATAGGACTTCAGGAAACGGTGGCTCAGCTCATGATAATTATGTACATACGGTGACAGATTAAAGGCCACATCACACTCCCCGTCCTCCAGAAGGCCGTACAAAGCACTCATATTTTCCCGGATCAGCCGGATGGAAATATTGGGATAGGCTTCATGAAAGCTGCGTACCGTCTCTGAAAAAAGGCTCTGCTCATAGCCCCTGATAAATCCGATGGATATGGTGCCGGAAAACCCCTCCGCCGCAGAGCGGGCCAGCTTAACCGCTTCCTCCGACCGGGACAGAATGGCCTTCGCCTCATTCATGAATACCCTGCCCGCAGGCGTCAGCTCCACATGATGCTTATCCCTGATAAAAAGAAGAACCCCTATGCTTTCCTCCAGCGCCCTGATCTGCTGCGTCATGGCTGTCTGGGAAATAAAACATTTCCTGGCCGCCCTGGTAAAATTCAAGGTTTCCGCCACCGACACAAAATACTCCAGCTGTTTCAGATTCATCTTGCCTGTTCCCTTCCTTCTTGGCTTGTAATAAGTTTTACTTATTGTAATATGCAATCTTCCAATTTGCAACCAGCTATTTTTTATCCTATAATTCATTTAATGAATTACAAAAGAAAGCAGGTACAGAAAATTGAAATCATTGAAAAACTTTTATGAGGGCGGCTATGCAAAATACATCCTGCCGGGCGTTCTCCTGCAGTCCGTTCTCATCGGCGGCGGCTACGCTACCGGGCGTGAAATATATTCCTACGGCGCTAAATTCGGCGCCATGGGCTGGATCTCCGGCCTGACCATTGGTATCGGCTTTGCGCTGTTCACCTTTCTGACCTTTGAAATCTGCCGCATTTACAAGGTTTATGACTACAAAAATTATATCAGGCAGGTCATAGGGCCGCTTTGGCCTGTCATGGACATCCTGACCGTGCTCATCGCAATTGTCCTTATCGCCGTTATGGCCGCCGCCACAGGAAGCATTTTTGAACAGGTCGGCCTGCCGAATATCTTAGGCTCCGTGGTGATCGTATTCCTCTGCGGGCTCCTGAACTTCAAGGGCTCCAAGGTCATTGAAAAATTCGAATCCGTAGGCACCGTCCTCCTATACGGCGGCTATATCCTCTTTACCATCATTGTACTGGTCAAAAAAGGCGGCAACATCCCCCAGGTATTTGCAGCCATGGATACCAGCGCAGTCGGCGGAAGCGTTACTCTCCCGCTGTGCATCTGGACAGGCATCCTCTATGTGGCTTATAATATAAATGCAATCCCCATGGGCATGTTTTCCCTGACCAGGCAGACAAAACGGAAGGAAACGCTGGTTTCCGGAATTATCGCCGGGCTTCTGATGGTAATTCCCTGGTTCCTTTCCTATTTTGCAATGATGTGCTTCTACGGCGACACCTCGATTGTAGGCGCGGACGTGGCTACTCCCTGGATGGAAATGATTAAAGCGGTAAACGGCGGCCCGGTGCTTCTGGGGCTTTTCAGCCTCGTTATGGGCTGGACCCTGGTGGAAACAGCCACCGGCTGTATCCATATGATCATCGACCGTTTTGACGTGGCTCTCGCGGAAAGAGGCAATGCCAAAATGTCGGATCGCAAGCGCGGGCTGATTACCGTGGCAACCCTGATTGCGGCCCTTCTGCTTTCCAGAATCGGTGTGGTTACCCTGATAGAAAAAGGCTATTCCTATCTGTCCTATGGCTTCATCCTTTTCTACCTGCTTCCCACCCTGATTATCGGCGGATACAAAATCCTCCGTCACAAGGAGAAAAAACAGTAAGTGTGAAAGAACGCGGCAGGCCAGTTATCTGAACATCCACGAAGGAACAGAACTATTGTAACAGTTCAGACCTGTCTGAATTATTACAAACAATTATCATTATATAAATAAAAGACAGGAGATATGGATTATGAAATATGTAGGCTATTACAACGGAGAAATCGGCCCTCTTGAGGAAATGAAAATCCCCATGCTGGACCGCGCCGTATACTTCGGCGACGGCTGCTATGATGCAACCACCTTTGCACACAATCATATTTTTGCGGTAAAGGATCATGTGGACCGTTTTTACAACAGCTGCAAGATGCTGGAGATTCCCTTTGATATGCCCAAGGAAACTCTGGTGGAGGAGCTGCAGAAATGTATCGATGCCAACGAACTGGATCACGGCATGCTCTACTGGCAGTGTTCCCGCGGGACGGCGCTGCGCGCCCACAATTTCCCTCCGGCGGACGTTAAGCCCAACCTGATGATTTTTACCGTTCCCTGCGAACTTGTGCCTATGGATCAGGCCTTTAAGCTGATTTCCATGGAGGATACCCGCTTCCTTCACTGCAATATCAAAACACTGAATCTGATTCCCAGCGTTATCGCTTATCAGCGCTGCATGGAATCGGGCTGCCAGGAAACCATTTTCCACAGAGGCGACCGGGTAACGGAATGCGCACACAGCAACGTCCTGATGATTAAGGACGGTGTTCTCTGCACGCCTCCCAGGGATAATCTGATTCTGCCCGGCATCACGCTCAAGCATCTCCTGGAGCTGGCGCAGGCCAACGGAATTCCTACAAAGGAAGCGCCCTTCACCATGGATGAGCTGAGGGACGCGGATGAAATTATCATCAGTAGCTCCGGCGGACTCTGCATCAGGGCCGTGGAGCTGGACGGAAAGCCTGTGGGCGGAAAAGATCCTGCCACCCTGAAAAAGCTGCAGGACGCTTATACGGCATTCTATGATAAGGATACCAATTATTAATATGTGAAAACAGCCGGCATCTGAAAATCAAATACCTCGCTGCAAGCCACGGGGTACCAAACTTGCAGCGCTGCAGAGCAGCAGGGTCTTTGACCCTCGCGTCATTCGCCAAATATCCATGCTTGCATGGATACCTGGCTCGTTGCTCGCGGGAATAAAAGTGTGCAGGCCTGCCAGCCTGGTTCTGAAAGAACCATTGACGGCAGCCTGCACACTTTTTATGTACTGTTATACACAGTGCAGAAATTAGTTACCCAAGAAATTCACAAAGCCTGTACTGAGTCAGAAGATTTTTTATCAGCGTACCTTTGAGCACTCTTAACTCCATCTCAACTCCTCCTTTTTCTTTTCAGGATCTGCGTGTTGTTTCCGATACATTAACCATCACGGCTTTGTTATTGCTTCCCGCCGGGTATCTGACTGATTAACCAAACGGTTAATTCAATTGCTTTTTCCTGAAATTTGAGAAAGTATAGTGAGCCTGACAGGTTTTGTCAAGTCCAAAAAATTTTTTCTGCTATCTTCTGTAAAGCTTCATTTTGCTATCGTCATTACAGCGCAGTCTTCCCTTTTTCCTTTCGCCGGCAGTTTTTTTCCGATACTGCGCTAATCAGGCAGTAGAATAGCGGGAAAGATGTCCGGTTTTTAGAAAAACAAAAGTTTCATGTATTTAGGGCTGGCCGCCGCGCCGGAGACTTGGTACAATAGTTCCTATACAACACATCGATGTATTTTTACAAAGGGGGATATTATGAAAAAGAAATTCATCTTTGCAGCAGTATGCGGCGCACTGCTTCTCAGTGCATGTTCAAAGGAAGTGGAAAACGAACCTTTGGAAATCAGCCTGGCATCCGAAAACTATGCTGTGGAATATACGGGCCTTCTCAAGGATGGGATTCCTGAGGGCGCTGCTGCCTTCACAGGAGAAGAACCTGACGGTTCCAAATGGAACGGCGAGGGAAATTTTGAATCCGGGAAATTGACGGATGCCAGGGTAGCATCCTTTCCCATGGAACTCGAAGCGGCAGGGCAAAAATATACGGGAACCTTTGAGGGGGATGTCAACGGGGACTGTTTCTCCGGGACATTTACCGGTATGGACGGACTGGTGTATCAAGGTGATATTATCAATAACTGCACCTCCGGAAAAGGGAAGATAGAAGGGCTTGCTTATACCTTAAATGAGAGGGGACGGCAGATAGAAGGGATTTATTCCGGTGACATAAATAATTCCGCAATAACAGGCAGCGGTCAATTTACCTCAAACGATAAGGCATTCATATATGAAGGCGGTTTTGAGGATGGTATGCTAAAGGGCGCCGGCAAATTAAAGGATAACGCCTATCTGGTTAATTTCTCCGAGGTAGACAGAGTAGGGCAATATGAGGGAGATACCATTGACGGCCTGGCAGATGGGCAGGGTACTTTTTCAGCCGTTAATACTTATAATGAGCCATATACATATCAGGGAGGCTGGAAACAGGGACTCTTTCATGGTTATGGTTCCAGGATATTGGAAAATGAAGCTTTAATGGATTATACCGGGAATTATATAGAGGGTGAATATGCTCCAAATGCGCAGGAATTTTTTACTTCATTGGGTACCTCAGGTTCTTTCCTTTATACAGTTACTGAGTTAGCGGACAACTTCCTGTCTGAGCATGACCAGCTTTTTTTCGAACACAATATAGACGATTACAGTTCCTTTCTTGATGAAGAATTCAGTTTTAAGAAATTCGAAAAAAATCCGGCCAAATTCGGAGACAAACTCATTAATTTAAAACGCCTTCAGGTAGTACAGATTTCAGAGGTTAAATACAGTGAATATCTGCCTGTTGTCACTACTATAATTGCCAGTAACTCTAATAATATCTATTGGATTTATTATATTGGTGGATGTGATGATGTATACGCAGGAAGTACGATTGAAGCATATCTGCTTCCCCTGGGATACGGATCCTATACAACATTGCTTGGGACAAGCAGAACAGCCATGGCAGCTGCTGCAGCAGCGATCAGATAACTGTTTAATGGAAGGATTTATCACTTATGCCGATAGCGATGGCCGGAAAAACAGAAAGTAAATCACTGTAATTTCATGCAAAAACACCAGCAAAACAAGCTGGTGTTTTTGCGCGTTATGCCAAAGGCCAAACAGAAACCTTATATAAATATATTTCAATAACGGCCAGGAAAATCCGGATGCAGCCTTCTGCCACACTGCCGAAGGCAATATGAAAATAGCTGGTTACTGCTGCCTGTCTGTATATTTATCCACAAGCATTATGGCATCCTTTTCTGATAGTCCGAATCTGCTTACCAGCTTTTCGATAATCTGCTGTCTGCTTTTTCCTTCTTCCAGATTATCTGAGATAAAAATCTCTATCCCTTTTTCTATCCCCTTATTCAGCCCCTTCTGCAGCCCCTTTTCGAACCCTTCTTTTTCGCCCTCCTGGCGCACATACTTCTCCCTCGCCTTCCGGTCCCGTACATCCTTCATATGCGCTTCATAATGGGCGCGCAGCCGCTTGCTCAGACTCATAACCTTCACCTCACGAATTGCTTCAAGAATCCCTGCATTTTCTGTCTTTATCATATCCAAATCCTCCTCGCTTTCCGCATTAAACAGACGAATCCAGTCATTCATCCGATTCTGTCCCACCAGGTTCTTCCTTAATTCCAGCGTATGTATCTCCATCATATCTGAGTATGGGGTCCCGTTTTTGTCCCTGAAAAGATATACGGTGTGGTATTCCAGGCCGTCACTCAGGTTGAAATCCAGGATACTGATGGCCACGCAGCGCCTGAGCCGGGAATAATCTTCCCCCTTATTCGCCTCCGCCGTAAAGATCTTTGCAAGATAAAACAGCTGCCGTTTGTCCCAGTCGGCGCTGGCCTTTACCTGGATTTCAATATTAATTTTGATGTTATTGTTAAGCTCAATCAGCACATCCAGAATCCCCTGCTTCTGGCCGCGGTACCGCTTCCACAAAAACGTATTCAGCAGCCGGGAGGAGCGTATTTCCTCCACTGGTATTTCCAGTATATCGCTTAAAAAATGGTTGCGCACTACCTCATTCCGGAAAAGCTCCTTTGCGCAATAATCGTATTTGGGTGATATTATCTTCACTCTCTGCACTCCTTTCCAATACGGAAAGGATGGAAAGAGTGATCTTCTGATATTATTATACGCATTCTTTCCGTATCTCTCAATCTTTTTTCAGCTGGTTAATGAAACTTTTGGCGAAATGCCGTTAAAAAATATGATATAAGAATAATTAGGGAAAGTGACTTTTCCCGATGAAGTTACTATAACAGAAATCCCCTTCCTATACAAGCTGGTTGTTTAAGAAGTGTTGGTTGTTTAAGAAGTATTTTTTAAAACCGTCCAAAAAATGTTGTTAAAAACTGTAACAGTCCGGAAAAAACAATCCGGCTATCTGAAATTCAAATTTCAGGACAGCCGGATTTCTGTTTTCCACCTTCTTCCTTATGAGACATATACCGGTTCCATTCCAAGCGTATCCTCTTCCTCCGTATGCTCTGCGTAGTACTGCGCCTGTGCGTTCCACAAACGTGCATACAGACTGTCTTCCCCGGCCAGTAGCTCCTCATGTCCGCCCCTCTGGACCAATCGTCCTTCCTCAAAGACTGCAATATCATCGCAGAACCGGCAGGAGGAAAGGCGGTGGGAAATATAAACGGCGCTCTTGCCGCCCACCAGCTTTTCAAAACCCGAATAAATCTCATACTCTGCAATAGGATCAAGCGCAGCCGTCGGCTCATCCAGGATAATAAAGGGCGCATCCTTATATAAGGCCCTGGCCAGCGCAATCTTCTGCGCCTCCCCGCCCGATATCTCCACACCATCCTTATCAAAATCCCGGTATAAAGGCGTATCAAGCCCTCTGGCCATTTCCTTCAGCCTGTCCCCGAAGCCGATCTGCCCCAGGCTGGACGCCGCCCTTTCCCGGTCTATATCCACAGCCGCAGCCACATTCTGTCCCAGTGAAAAAGAAAACAGCCGGAAATCCTGGAATACCACGGAAAACAGTTCCAGATATTCCTCATAATTATATTTGCGGATATCGATTCCGTTCAGAAGGATTTCTCCCTCCGTGGGATCATACAGACGGCAAAGAAGCTTGATAAAAGTTGTTTTGCCGCTGCCGTTTCTCCCGACTACGGCAAGATGCTCACCAATCCGCAGCTTCAGGGAAAGATGCCGCAGCGCCCAATCTGAAGAACCAGGATACCTGAAGCTCACATTCCTGAATTCTATTTCAAATTCATTGTCATCCCTTTTTTCCACAGGAATGCTGCCCTGATATTTCACAGGCCTGGAATCAAGAATCCCAAGATAATTTTCAATAAAAGGAGTCTCTCCCCGCAGTTCCGCCAGGCCGCCGGCCATCTCGGAAAAACCTCCGGTAAACTGTGTCACAGCCCCCACATACTGTACTATCATTCCGGCGCCGAAAGCGCCTGCAATGGCTCTCGCCCCTATGAAAAAATAAACACAGCCGCTCAGAAGCATGCCCAAGCCCGCCTTCATCATTTCATAAAAACCGGTAAGAAGACCTTTTTTTCCCAGCCTGTCAATATCCAGGGACTTTTTCAATCCTTCCAGAAGAAGCTTTTCTTCTCCATAAAGACGAATCTCCTTCCCATATTTATATTGCGTGCATTCTCCAGAATAGTAAGCAAAACTCCGGTTTCCCTCCATGAATTCCTTATAAAACTGCATCTCCCTTTCCGTCTGCCTGCGATTCAGGCACACAGTACACACCAATGCTCCAGCCAGAAGAAGCAGCATCAGCAGGGAAGCCAAACCAGAGGTAAAAAAAGAGGTTCCCCCACCATAATCCAGAAAAGCCGGTACAGCAAAAACAACCGAAGCCGCAATGGTGCAAATCCCTTTCACCATCCTCTGCACATTGTAGATTGTCCCCCAGCACAGGGCTCCATCCATCGTCCTTCTTTCCAGATAGTACCTTTTCTTATTCTGATATCCCGCATCTCCCAGGTTTTCAAAGTCGGTCTTCAGGAATGTATCTCCCACACTACGCAGTTCCTTCCACATCACCTTACTCTGGGCGACGCTGTTTATTTTCCCGATTCCCTGTGAGAATAAAAAAACGGTCAGGTTGCATATAAGCGTAAGCAGTACATAGCTTCCCAGCCTTTGCGCATCCCTGCCTCCTATCAGCTCATTCAGGATTCTGGCGCTGAAATACAGATTCACAAAAGGACCGGCAACCTGCAGCATGGCCTGCGCTGTTACGCACCACCAAAGCTCAGGCGCAAAGCCGTGGTAAATTTTGACCAGGCGCAGCAGCAGATGCATCTGATATTTGTAGCGTTCCCTTTTTTCCGTTTTCATACCGCAGGCCTCCCTTCCGCTTTTTTCTTATAATAATGGCTCTGAACCTCATACATATGGGCATAAGCGCCTTTGGCCGCCATAAGCGCTTCGTGATCCCCCGTCTCCGTAATCCTTCCGTTCTCAAGAAACAAAATACGGTCGCAGAACCGGGTGCTGGAAAGCCTGTGGGAAATATAGAGTGAAGTCCTTCCTTCTGTCAGTTCCCCATAGCTTTGATAAAGTTCATTTTCAGCGATGGGATCCAGTGCGGCCGTAGGTTCATCCAGAATAACAACAAACGCCTTTTTATACAGTGCCTTTGCCAGCAGAAGCTTCTGCCTTTCCCCGCCGGACAGCTCTACCCCATCCTCATTCAGCTCCCGGTTCAGCAGAGAATCCATTCCATAAGGCAGCTTTTGTACCCTGTCCCACAGGCCTGCCAGCTCCAGGCAGCTTTTAACCCGCTCCCTGTCCATATCCTCCATGGCGCCCGAAACATTCTGGGCTATGGTAAAGGGCATGAAATTTGCTTCCTGGAACACCACGGAAAAAAGCCGATAGTACTCATCCCTGCTCAGCTTCGACATATCCTTACCGTTAATCAGAATTCTTCCTCCGGTAGGATGATACAGCCCGCACATAAGCTTGACACAGGTTGTTTTCCCTGCGCCGTTCAAACCCACCAGCGCCAGCTTTTCACCGGCCCTGATATGGAAACTCAGATCACGAAGCGTATCCGCCTCCGCGTCCGGATAACGGAAAAAAACATGCTCAAACGTAATATCCACGGCCCTGTTTCCCTCCGTATCCAGGCATTCCTTCCCGTCATTGACAAATCCGTCCGGCATCTCCAGGAAATCCCGGAATTCACAGCACTGTACGCTGAACCGGTTGATTTTTTCCACCTGCTTAGTGATATCGTTAAGCCACTGGGAAACTCCTGCCACCGCGCCGAAATACATGGTAAAATCCCCCGGGGTAATGCTGCCCTCCAGCACCATACGTATCAGCAGCAGATAGCATGCGCCGTCACGCAGAAGATTCAGAATCCCTTGCAGTACATCATCCGCGAACCACCACAGCTCATTTCTTGCGCACAGCTTTATCATGGCCGGAAAATATATGGAAAACAGTCCGCCGAACCACCGGCTGATTTTATATATCCGCAGATCCTTCCCCGCGGCAAAGTCTGTGGGGGCAGCAAACAGATAATTCAGCTTCCGCTCCAGATCCGCCGATTCATCCCGGATTCCAAGCTCCAGCTTCTTAATAATCCGGCCCGCAATATATATGAGCGCAGACATAAGCACAAGCGCCGGAAGCACTGCAGGATGAATGGATGATACAATTCCCGCGTAGATAATCAGGCCCAGGGCATCTCCGCAGATTCCCACAACACAGTCCACTACCGCTTCCCCGCCCGCCGAGCTCTGATATAGAAACTGCAGCGCCTTTTCCTTTTTCCTCTGACCGCCGCTGCTTTCAATATTTGGAAAATCCGTGGTAAAAATCTTTTCCGCCCACAGATACATATAATTCATCCGGTTTTTCAGCCCGATGGCAAAAAGCTTTCCCTGTGCAATGTATTTGTCATACATGTGCAGGGCGCACAATAATGCTGTAAAAATCACAAGAGTTACCGCCAGTCTCCCATAGGCCGCCCCTTCTGTTACGCAGTTGATTACCTCTCTTGGAAGCAATATTCCCATCAGCGGAATCAGTACTACGCACGGTATTCTGGAAAATGCCTGTACCAGCCCCCTGCTGTCCCATCCCCACCATTTGGGAAGTGCATAGTGCAGGTTTTGCAGCGTAGTATACGTGAGCTTTTTCTTCTTCTCTTCCATATCCTTTTCACCATCCTGTTTCCTTTTTATGTCTGGGATAAGAATAGCATTTTCTCCCGGTAAAAATAAAAATCGTGCACAAGCGGTATTCCCTCATGCACGAATGGTTTTTATAAACAGCCCCTAATTTTTATAAACAGCTCCTGGTTTTTACAGCGGCAGCATAACCTCGGTTGCAAACACGCCCTCTTCCGTCTGGCGGTTTACATACCCTCCGTTCTGTTTTACAATACCGTCTATCCTCATCAGGCCAAAGCCAAAACGGGCCTGTTCATCCCGGCCGCTTTTGGAAGAAAGGAAACGGCCTCCCGTTTTTTTCAGGTTATCTCCTGCGGAGTTGGTGACGGAAATATACAGCTGCTGCTTCATAACCCCTATGTAAACCCGCAGGAATCTCTTTTCCGGCTCCTCTATCCTCATGCAGGATTCGATGGCATTGTCCAGCAGATTTCCCAAAATGGAGCAAAGATTCACATCGGAAACAGCCATGTGCTCAGGCACCCTGGCCTTGGCATTGACCGCTATTTTCCTCGCCCCAGCAAGCGACAGCTTACTGTTTAAAATAGCATCCGCCATCACATTTCCCGTCTTTAATACCTGATCCACGCTGTTCAGATCCTCGTTCAGGTTCTGCAGATACCCCTCCAGGCGCTCCGTCTCCCCATTCTGTACGAAAACCAGCATGGTCTGGATATGATTCTTAAAGTCATGCCTCCACCCCCGCATCTGGCGGTACATATTTTCCACTTCATCCACCTGCCTGCTGATCAGATCATTCTGGAAGCCTTCAATCCTTCGGTCCACCAGACGTGTCAGATACCATCTGAAAAGAAAGAACAGCCCGATCCCCGCCAGAATAATTCCCAATCCGCCTGCGGCTGCCGTCCAAAGTTTCATCTCATACCTCCTGCTCTTCCCTTAAATAATAAGAAACAAAGGCCCTGTTTACCTCCGGGAACAGCCGCCGGCTGATGGGTATGGCTGTCCCGTCATCCAGCAGAAGCTCCGTTTTTTTCAGCCGGGCCGCAAATCCAAGTCCCACAATATAGGAGCGGTGGCACCTGACAAAACGCCCACCCTCCAGCTGCTCCTCCAGGGCGCGGATTCCACACCGCACCTCTGCAGTCTCACCCTTGAAATGTATCTGCACGGTATGGGCAAAGGCTTCAATATAGGAAATATCCTTCTGGAAAACACGTACCCGTTCCCCTTCCACTGTGGTAAGAAGCAGATAGCTTTCCTTCACATCCTTTTTCACAGCCTTGTCCAGACACTGAAAAAGCTTGTCCTTTTTTACCGGCTTCAGCAGATAATGAAGGGCCGCCACATCATAGCCCTCCTCTATGTAATCAGGAAGCGCGGTGATGAAAAGTATTTCCAGTTTTTCATCCATTTCCCGCAGATACTTAGCCAGTGAAACACCGTTTTCCCCCTGCATCTGAATATCCAGGAGGATCAGCCACCAGTCCTTTTCCTCCTCCCAGGCAAAGCGGAAGGCTTCCGCGCTGGGAAAAATCTTAATCTGTACCGGCAGGCCGGAATTAGCGGCCCATTCTGCCACATATTTTTCAAGCATACCCGCCTGCTGCGGTTCATCATCACATATGGCTGCCTTCAGCAACATCTTTTTGCTCCTGTTCCCTGTCTTGTAAGGCGCCGCTTTCTTATATGAAAGAGACGCCTTAACCAGTTATATGAAATGCTTTAAATAACAGTCCAGCTTTCGGCAGAACTGTTACTGCTTTAATCCTCCAGGATCAGATACTCCTTGTATTTGGCGTAATCACTTTCCCGGCAGCTTACGAACAGCCTTACTCCCTCGGCCAGGTACTCCTGGCTGATAACCGTCGCATGATCATTAAAATAGCCTACTATCTCCCCTTTTTCATAGGGAATGAGGAAGGAGCCTTCCCTGTTTCCTGAAAATACCCTTTCCTTAATCATCCGCAGAAGCTCCTGCAGCCCGCATCCATCCAGGGCCGACATGAATATTTTATCCCCGTCAACCTTGGGCAGCTCACCTTTCTGCATAACCAGATCCGCCTTGTTCATCACATAAATACAAGGTATTTTTTCAGCTCCCAGCTCCCGCAGCGTTTCCGCGGTCACCTGCATGTGCTCCCTGTAATGCTCATCAGAAGCATCCACCACCTCAAGCAGCAAATCCGCATACCGGACCTCATCCAGGGTGGAACGGAAAGCCTTTACCAGGCCATGGGGCAGCTTGCTGATAAACCCGACCGTATCCGACAGAAGAAAATCCTTTTTATCATTCTGCGTGATTTTACGCACTGTGGTGTCCAGGGTGGCAAAAAGCATATCCTTTGCCATTACCATTTTTTCCTCTTTCCCCACATAGGTCTCCACCATCTTATTCATCAGGGTGGATTTCCCCGCATTGGTGTAGCCTACCAGCGCTACCTGCGGCAGCGCGGACTGATTCCGGCGCTTACGCTGCGTATTCCTGTCATGCTCTATGGCTTCCAGCTCCCTGCGAAGCTCGCTGATCCGCTTTTCTATTTTTCTTCTGTCCAGCTCAATCTGCTTTTCACCGGTACCCTTATTGCTGAGGCTGCCGCTGGCGCCGGCCTGCCTGCCCAGCGCTTCCCTCATCCCTACCAGACGGGGCAGCATATACTGCAGGTTGGCCGATTCCACCTGAAGCCTGGCTTCCCTTGTCTTCGCCCTGCGGGAAAAAATCTCCAGGATCAGGTTGGTTCTGTCCATAATGGGCACCCCCACCTCCTTCTGCAGGTTTTTCAGCTGGGAGGGGGAAAGCGTTTCATCAAAAATCACATAATCCAAATCCATCTGGTCAACAGCTTCCTGTACCTCACGTACCTTTCCGCTTCCAATATAAAATGCGGGATTCGGCGTTGACAGATTCTGTTCTATAATAGCCGCAACCTCCATCCCACAGGCCTCTGCAAGGCTTTCAAGCTCCCCCATGGCTGTTTCAAAATCCGGGTTATCATCAATATTTACTCCCACCAGAAGGACACGGGAGATTTCCGTCTGATCCATATTATTTATTTCGTTCATTCTATCCTCTTTTCCGCGCCGCTTTGTAATTTGCTGCAGGCTCGAACAAAGCCCCAGGCTTGCGGCAGCAGCGCAGACACAAACCTGTTATCTATATGCTGCTTTTATTTTTCTTCCTTAATCTGATAAATTTTTTAATCCACATGCTAAACATATCTGTCGGAACTGTAAAATACATTTGACAGTCCCTTACCTCCTTTTTCTCATTTTCAGGTACAAAAAAAGAGATTGCTCCCCGCAGTATCCGGAAAACGGCAATATGCCCGGACTCCTGCCTGTAAGAAACAAATATTATTCCCCATATATATATGGCAGCATACAAAAAAATCCCGCTGCTGTCCGGATTCCTGACAGCTACAGACTTATTTCCGCACCGGCGGTATCTGTTCCCGGCCGGATTGCAGAAGGCTACTGTGCCATATATTTTATTCGGGAATAACTATCTGAATCTTATTCTAATAATCAATCTCTCTGACCTCTGTTTTTCTGAATATTTGATTGTAAGTACCTGAAAATGTAATTACATTCTCATGATAGTTTGGAGAATGGCTGTTGTCAAGATAATTATTTGAAAACTGAGTAATATAAAATGTCCAGGCAACAGTACAGTTATCCCGACTGATGCGTTTATCCTGTGAATATACAAAACATAAATAAAAGAATCTTGAAATATTTGTCATAAAACAATATAATTGCAAGATAGATATGTTATAAAGTTTATTACAAGGGGGAAAGGAATATGACAACAGTACAGGTTGATCCGGGTGTCTGCGGATTTATAACAAAAGTAGAGGCAGTATCCGAAGATCAGGAAGAAGTAAAAATAACTGTGAAATCAGGATGTGAGAGCGTCCGTAAAATGATGGAGGAACTGGGAGACACCTTTGATGCCTTTGAGCTTTGCCTTACGAAACCGGGACAGGGTCCGTTGTTTGAATATGCGGGAGATCATTTCCCGATCCATGCAGCCTGCCCTGTAATTGCAGGAATCATCAAATGTGCTGAAGTGGAATGCAAACTGGCTCTGCCTAAGGATGCGCAGATAAAGTTTATTTGAGCATAACAGACTCCCCTGCCGCCTCCTGAGTCGGTTCCGAGTCCGGATAAATACCAAGGCTGACGGGGTGCATTCTTGCTACCGGCGATACATTTTCTATTCTACATAGCGTACTGAATTAGCTGACTAAATAGCCTTCTTTTGGGTATGTCTCTTTTGATTTCACTAAAAGGGTATTCCGGGTTACTTCTGCAAGCAGATATTTGTGTATCAGTAATATCACCCGTCCATCTCTTATCGTCCGCGATAAGACCGAAATCAGCTTATTGCGTCAAAAAACTTTATAAGTCCATGCTCACTACTATCCAGCTAAAAGTCTTCCCGCTATCGGGGTGGAATCCAGGCTTTCACTGGTTAGAATGTTTGCCCGCCGGGCGTTCAATAGAGGGGGCCATTGCCTGTCGGCAATGGCCCCCTCTGAATTACTTACTTCTGTTAATAACAATCCGTCATTTATCTTCTTTTTTACGTTTTTTTGCTGTCAGTGCCAACGTCAGAATCGCTCCTGCAATTACAAACGTCCATCCTGCGATTGGAGCTGTGTCGCCAGTCCCGGGACCCTTACTTTCACCGAGAACACCTACCTCTGCCCCGCTGTCAGGCGCTGCGGCCTCACCAAGAACCGATATTTCAGGCTGAACGGGAGCATATGCTTCACCCAGCACGGAAGTTGTAGGTTCCGGAGTCGTTCCGGGTGTCTGATCACCGGTGGTCTGATCTCCAGGTGTCGGATTGTCAGGAGTCGGGTTATCCGGAGGGGTAACAGGGTTGGCTGCAAAGTGTGCAGTATAAGCCGCTTCTACATTCATTCCGTCTATCTTAGCCGGCACAAATGCTGCATCCGTACTTACCACTTCTCCAGCTTCATTGGTCCAGTTTACAAAATGGTATCCATTATCCGCAGCCGCTTCAGAACCCTTAGCCACGCCGGTCACTGCATTTAAGGTTTCACCGGCATTACTTACAGTACCATTTGCATCAGCATTGTAGGTGATTGTGATTGTGTTTTCAGTATAATAAACGTATACAATATCACCTGTTTTTACTGTCTGCGGCAGCTTCGGGGAATCTGATTTCTGTGTATAGCCTGTGAAACTCTTGCTTTCTACTGATGTTACTTTGTAGTCATCAGCGTTTATCCAGATGCTTACGGTCTTATCTACAGTATCAAGTACTTCTCCGCCTTCTACCTGGTATACTACCTGATAACTCAGGTTCTTTGTTGCTTCTTCATTCTTTTCGTAAAGGACATAGATCTTATCATTGTCTTTTACTGTCTGCGGCAGCTTCGGAGAATCTGATTTCTGCTTATAGCCCGTAAAGGCCTTGCTTTCTACTGTTTCTACTTCATAGTCGTCAGCATTCACCCAAATATTTACGGTCTTATCTACAGTATCCAGAACCTTTCCACCTTCTACCTGATACACCACCTGGTAGTGCAGTTCCTTCGTTTCTTCCTCATTCTTTTCATAAAGAACATAGATCTTATCATTATTTTTTACTGTCTGCGGCAGCTTCGGAGAATCCGCTTTCTGCTTATAGCCCGCGAAGATCTTGCTTTCTACTGATTCTACTTTATACTCATCAGCATTCACCCAAATATCTACAGTCTTATTTACTGTATCAAGGACCTTTCCACCTTCTACCTGGTATACTACCTGATAGCTCAGCTTCTTTGTTTCGTTTTTATTCTTCTCCCACTGCGCAAATAAAGCAACATTCTTGTACGGCATAAAAAACACATCTTCTGCCTTATACTTTACTTTTCCAGCCGCAGTTTCACTCCAGCCAAGGAAAGTATATCCATTCCTTACCGGAATATTGGAAGAAACAGTAACTTTACTCCCACCTTTGTACATACTGCCGGAGGGTACATTAGATACTCCCGATGCATTCCCATTATATGACAGCTGATAGTTCTTAAGCCTGTAATATAAAGCAAGTGTTAAAGAACCATCATTCAGAACCTTTCCGGCCCTGACCGTACCCTCAACCGAATAATCCACCTCATAGCCTTCATAATTTTTAGGTATTGCGAAAGCGGTGGCTCCCGGTTTACCAATCAGCGTCTTTTCTTCCTTCAGTTCGTATTTGCCTTCTGCAGTTTCAATAAAATGCCGTACATTATAGCTTGCTGCTTCATTTTTTGGCAGCCATTGGGCAGTAAAGGTAATCACCTTGTCTACCGCCAGTTTAGATATATTATCCGCCGTCAGTGTAACCAGTTCTTTTGCAGAATAAATCTTTCCTGTACTGTCGCCTTTCAATTTCCATCCTGCAAAAACATAATTATTTTTGGTAGGGACTTCTGTACTGACAAAAATTTTATTCCTACCATTTACCAACGCATAATTATCCTTATCGTAAAATGAGGAATTTCCGCCATTAGCTTCGTAAAAAACACGATACTCAATCGGTACAGCCTTCAGATACACTGTTCTGTTCTTTTGATCTGTATTATTTGTGTAATGGAATTCGTGAGTACACCCTAAATCAATGGCCTGCTGCTTCCCTGAATAATTATTTTTATTGATATTGTCTATAATTTTAAAACCTGTTCCTTCAGAACTGAAGTGAGGTTCATATCCCGGCTGTGTTTTCGCATAAAAAACTGCAACCTTTCTTTCAGATAAATTATAATTGAATTTTACCACGGAGCCGGGATATATTTTTTCCAACCCATTTCCATTCCAATAATAAACATCAACACCTTCAGCCTGAACCAATGCAATTTCGTATGCGCTGTTTTTCCTTAAATGGCCTTCCACATCCAAATCCTGCTTAATGTTACTGATGCTGATTTTATACTGATAGGCATATCCAGCATTACTTCTGGAAACAGCAATCTCCATTCCATCAATTTCAGTATTAGCCGTATTATTATTAGCCGGAATTTTTACATGGACTCCGTTAACCAAAAGGTACGTCAGACCATAATTTTTATCCGGGGTTCTGATCGTGCCGGTCCAGGTTCCATTATAATCGGCATTGTCATTTCCGGTAAACGTTCCATTTTCACTGTTGGACGATAAACTTTTTGTGATTGTAAAAACATTCTTTTCAATGAAAGATACTACTATAATTAAATCCTCTGTTACTTCAGCTACTGTATAGGTTCCGTCCTTTTGCGCCGTAGCCTTTTCTCCATTAATGGTTACTTCTTTAATTTCACAATCTTTATTTGGGACAGGGGTAAATGTATAGGATAACTTTGCTCCCTTATCCCCCGTAATTACCTTTTCCCCTTTAATGTAGCCTTTTTTATCATCATATACAAAGGAAATATTGTATTTTTGTTTTTCCAGCTCATAGTTCAGCTGAATTTCGGAATCCCCTAATTCCAACGCGGATTCCCCATCTACACTATAATAATAAATGCCTTCATAAATACCAACAAAAACAATCTCCGTATTGCCAATCGTTGCATTAATAAAAGAATAACCTTCATAATCAGGGGCATTATTGGCAATTGTTCCTAACGGAATCTGATTTACTGTAGATCCCGGCCCTTCCTCACCATTAAAATTATAAGTGACCTTTACCATTTCGTTTGTCGGAGCCTTCAGCATTCTAAACGTAATGATAGCCGGTTTAACCTCTTCCTGTATTGTCTCTTCCTCAACAGCAATCACTTCAATTGTAATATCAGATTCCGGCTTTATTGTGTAACAGCCATTATCAGGAGTAATTATATTTCCTTCTGTTTTTACTGTAAAAGACTCTCCCTCATCTGCTTCTACGAAAAAAGAAATTTCACTTCCTTTTTCCACAGCTACTGTTTCGTCTATTTCATTGCCGGAAGCATCTTGAATCAGGACATTGCCTTCTTTATGAAAACTCACGGTCCATGTACTGTTTTCACTTTCAACATTTTCTACCTGAGTTTCATCGGATACCGTTTCGGTACTTTCTTCAGATATAGTCTCAGTACTTTCTTCAAAGACTGCCTCGGTATTATCTTCATCCGTTTCAACAGCAGGGCTTTCCGTATTTTTATTTGCTTCCTGCACAGAATCATCTTTTGCCTCCGTACCTTCAGGCTGTGATGGATCTGCCTCTTTTTTCTCTGACCCCTCAGATATATTATCCTCTGTATTGTTCAGATTAGCTTCGTCTTCCTCTGATACTTCTATGGTTTCGAATGCCGCCTTTTCTCCCTCTGCAGCTGTAATTGTCAGCCCATCACTGCCAATCGTCGTTACAGTTAAAACGAATGCAAGCAGAAATGCCCATATTCTCTGAGTGCTCTTTGCCTTTTTCATATACTCGATCTCCTCTCTGTTTTGATCCTTCTAATATTTTCCTTACCTTTATCAGTCACTTTGTACCCCGCTTCCGGCGCTGCCGCCTGAACTGCGCTGTCCATCAACTTTATCAGCTCCAGAGAACTTCGGAAATATTTTGTAACTCCTCTATCTGTCCAGGTAATTGAACCCTGCCAGGTATCATTTTTCCTGTCGGTGATACGAATGATAAAGGAAGCTCCCTGACTAATTTTTTTTTTGCAGTTCTGTTCATCCTGCACCGTACTGCCTCCCGGATTCGAAACATACTGTTTTATGGTCCGCTTCAATAGCGTTACATCAGCTGCTTTTTTTCATGTGTTAACCTGATTATAAAACCATATGTGTTACACTAAGCGTTACATTGCAATAAAAATAGCTGGTTTCGTAACTTTTTTAAAAATTACAATACCAGCAGTCAAAACAAAAATATGCTATACAAAAAACCGTCCGGGCATTCATTCATACCCGGACGGCAACTTATCCTATAATCTATACCATAAAATCAAACAAGCTTAATTGCACCGCTTCCTCAACAGGCTTCTCCTTCTTCGCCTGCTCCCTCTGCGAAAACTTATCGGGAATTTCCCCAAGAAACATGGAAGGCTCCCCGGAAAAGGTGAGTATTAATTCCTCCCTGGCCCGCGTCATGCCAACATAAAGAAGCCTTCTTTCCTCCTGCACATCACCCGAAGCCGTCCCCAGCTCCAGCGGTAACAACCCTTTTCGGATTCCATAAATAAACACGGCGGGAAATTCCAGCCCCTTTGAGCCATGCAGGGTCATAAGTGTAACGGCGTCCGCCGGGAACCTGCGGCTTCCGCTTCTCCTGATGTCACCCTCAGCGCCTAAGGAAAGTGTTTCCAGGAAATGCTCCATCTCAGGATATAGAACCGCAGCGTTCACAAGCTTCTCCATTTCGCCGCTTTCCTCCAGCTTTCTGTCCTTTATCCAGTTTTCCAGAAGCTTTTCCGTCCTGTCCTTATGTATTCTCCTTTTATATTTGGAAATAAGAAGCGTCAGCTGTTCCTCTGCCGTCTTTTCCTCCGGCGGCCAGAGAAGCCTGAGACACAACTGCCCCGCAGCCTCATCCTCCGGGTGAAGGACATATTGGAAAAAGTAAAGCGTACCCCGGACATTTTTTTCAAGCAGGAAATCCTCCCTGCCTGCAACCACGTAAGGGATACCCTCCTGCCGAAGGCATTTTTCCAGAAGCTGCGCCTGTCTGTGCGTGCGGTAAAGCACTGCGATATCGGAAAAACTGCGCACCCTTCTTTGCTCACCGCTATGATTTTCCTCCACATCCAGCATATCTATTCCGCCAATCAGGCGGTTAATTTCCTTTGCCGTAAAAATAGCTTCCCCCATCTCCCCGGAGGCCTCCACCACACGGACCAGAGCGTCCTCCTTTGCCAAAGCATGCATCCATCTTTTTTCCCCGTCATTATGAGAAATAAGGGACAACGCACTCTCCAGAACCGCCGGTGCGGATCGGTAGTTTTCCTCAAGCCTTACCGTATGTATCTGCGGATAGTCCGCCTCCAGCCTGGAAAAACAGCCGGCGTCCGATCCACGGAAGCCATATATGGACTGATCCGGATCCCCGATTACAAAAAGCTCCCTGCCGTTCCGATTCCAGGCCTTAAGCAGCTCATACTGCACCGGGTTAATATCCTGGAATTCAT
>OLJW01000944.1_pt1 | contig 35681 bp, 23 predicted proteins | sample 1603411 | NCBI WGS metagenome assembly OLJW01 (sample SAMN04168659, study PRJEB22393) | human gut metagenome | biome: human gut microbiome; feature: stool | host: Homo sapiens | collected 2014-05-12 | reverse complement strand
ATTGCAAGTTGTGCCAGACCAATGTCTACAGTGTTCAATGATACATGTGTATTTGAAATGTTTCCTAATGTAGAACCACCTAAAATATCTGAGCGGTTTACATAAGTTTGTACCGGTACATCTGCTTTTTTACATATTTCCTTAAATATTCCGGCTGATATTCCATCAGTTGTGTACTTTTGATTTGCATTGTATTTTATTACAATGCCTTCATTCATGTATGGTCTGTTTGTAGGGTCAGCTTTTTCCATATAATTTGGATGTACACCATGGGCATTGTCAGCTGATAGCATAAACGACTGAGCATACGCCCTGATTATATCTTCGCTATCCTTTCCTGCACACAATGCTACTCGCATTAATACATCAGACAAAAATGTAGAATCAGCCCCCTGCTTTGTTGTGCTTCCAACTTCCTCGTTGTCAAATACAGCACATACCGTAACGGTCTTTTCACTTATTCTGCTATTAATCAATGCCTCAACCAGACTGAAAGCACACATTACATCATCAAGTCTTGGTGCTGCTATATATTCCTGATTAGCTCCCAGAATTGTTCCCGGCTGTCTGTTGTATAAGAACAAATCTCCATCTATTATTTTGTCTTTCTCTACTCCTACAGCTTCTGCTATGATATTTTTAAACTGTCCCTTAGTATCAATATCTCCAAGCAAAGGTATCATGTCTTTTTGCGGATTGTATTTTGTTCCTGTATTTGCCTCCCTATTCATGTGAATTGCAAGATTTGGAATAATGCACAAATCCCTATCTATATTTACAAGTTTGGACTTTAACATTCCATCTTCTTTTACAATAACACGACCTGCCACTGACAATGGTCTGTCAAACCAAGGTGCCATAAGCATTCCACCGTATTTTTCAACATTTAATGATACATAATGATTGTCCTCTGTCATTTCAGGATTTTCCTTTATTTTAAAAGCAGGTGAATCACTGTGTGCTGCTGCTATTTGAAAATTTTCAAAATCCTGTTCTTTGGGCATAATAAAAGCTATAAGTGATGAATCATTTCTTGTAACATAATATTTACCACCTGATGTAAGCTTCCATTTGTCTTTTTCTGCCAGTCTTGTAAATCCTGCATTATTAAACATCTTTGTAAAATTGTCTGTTACATGAAATGCGCTTGGACTGTTTTCTATAAATTCAATAAGTTCATTTGATATTTTAATAAATTGATTACTCATTTTTGCTCCTTTTTGTATTGTTAAAGATTTTATTTCTTAATATAATTAACTTTATTTTCTTTAAATATTTTACCACATAATTTTTCTTTTTCCATTCGTTGACAAACCAATTCTATAAAGATATATTAAAAAAGATGATTTTAAGGAGCAAAACAAATGGATATATTTATAAAAATACTTGTTACTTTTTTTGCCGGCATGGGTGCCGGTCTTGGAACAGGCTTTGCCGGAATGAGTGCTGCCGCTGTTATCAGCCCAATGCTTATTACATTTCTTGGGATGGATCCTTATCTGGCAGTTGGAATTGCCCTGTCATCTGATGTTTTGGCAAGTGCTGTTTCTGCCTATACATATGGAAAGAACAAAAATCTGGATATAAAAAACGGCATTATAATGATGATTAGTGTTTTGCTATTTACAGTTGTTGGAAGTTACGTTTCAAGCCTTGTACCTTCAACTACCATGGGTGGATTTTCAGTTTTTATGACTTTTCTTTTAGGAATTAAATTTATTGTAAAACCTGTTATGACAACAAAAGAGGCTATGGAGGCTGTTTCTCCTAAAAAACGTGCCATACAGTCTGTTGTGTGTGGTGTTTTGATTGGATTTATCTGTGGATTTGTAGGTGCCGGAGGTGGCATGATGATGCTACTTATTTTAACATCGGTACTTGGATATGAACTAAAAACTGCCGTTGGAACAAGTGTGTTTATTATGGCGTTTACTGCTTTTACAGGTGCAGCTTCCCACTTTGCCATAGGTGGTGTACCTGATATAAGTGTCTTTGTGTTATGCGTTGTGTTTACATTAATCTGGGCAAGAATTGCCGCTGTTTTTGCAAACAAAGCCACACCAAAAATATTAAATCAGGCAACCGGTATTATTTTAGTTATACTTGGCGTTGTGGTTATGGCATTTTCATTATAGCTATACTGGTGATTGTGGTTATGGTATTTTCATTATAGTTGTACTTGTGATTGCGGTTATGGTATTTTCAATATAGTTGTACTTGGCATTTTGATTATAATATCAATCCCATTTTCATTAAAGTTTTTAAATTTAATTTGATTTTTCCTGACTCAAACTGAATATGGAGTGTTTCACCATCCACCAGATAAACGGTTCCGGTTCCAAGCTTTTTGTGGTGAATCATTCCTGTTCTTTTTATTTCTTCCAGTTTTTCACTGTAATCTTTGTATGATATTTCAATGCTGTCTGAAAATACATTGTATGGTTTCGATACTTTACCAGCTCTATAACTTGTGCTGGTTTTCCCTTTATCTGACACATAGCCTGTTCCGTTTCTTTCTTTATTTGCTATATTGCTTGTACGGGTTTTTAATGAATCATGAAAATTTAATTTTTCTGTTTTATTCTCTATCCCCATCAATTGATTTACAAATGTTTTTGCTCCCTTTTCACAGAAAATGTGAAGATTATTTTTGGCCCTTGTCACAGCCACATAAAAAAGTCTTCTTTCTTCTTCATATTCTTTTATTTCTTCTGTAGCCATGTTTCTGCCAAGTGTTTTTTCCGGAAAAATTCCATCTATTACATCCATTATATAAACATTGTCATACTCCAAACCTTTGCTTGAATGCATTGTTGAAAAGATTAAGTTAGAAGGTTCATTTTTCTTTTCCTTAATAATTTCAGACAACTGCTTTAGTCGGTTAAGAAATGCATCTGCTGATGGCTGATTGCTGGCAATAGCCCTTAATATATCAAGCTTTCCTGTTTTCATATTGTTCTTTTCCAGATACTCTCCATAGCCCATAGCATTTATGATTCTGTAAAGGGAACTTGTGGCATTTTCATTATTCAAAAACTTCATATGCTTCATAATTTCCCTAACGCTTTTCTTTGTACCTGCCGGTGTAATGTCACAAATCAAAACTGCCTCTAGCACTGATATATTTTTCTGTTTACTTATGGTAACAGCTTTTTCAGCCACGTTTTTTCCAACAAAAGTACCTATTTTATAATATATTTGTAAAAAACGCTCCGTGTCTGTTTGATCCTGTCCAAAGTGAATTATGTTTTCTACGTCCATAACTATCTTACTAGAGAAAAAACTCAAATCCATATTTTTAATTCTATAGGGAATCCCCTCCTTCTCCAGCAAATCCACAACAGGAAGAATACTTTCATTGTCACGGTACAAAACTGCTGTTTCTTCAGTACAGTTTTGTGCCATATTTTTTAAATATTCATATTGGTCTTTTCTATTTTTTATGTCAACCAAATGAATTTTACTTTCCATAGGCCTAAAAGGCTTCATTGTCTTTTTATGTCTTAATGTGTTCTGCTGAATAAATCTGTCAGCTGCCAGCACAATCTCTCCATTTGACCTGAAGTTATCCTCCATTAGCAGCACTTTTCCATTTGGATATATTGTCTCAAAATTTAAAAGTGCTTCAGGGTAGGCTGCCCTAAAGCCGTATATACTTTGGTCTTCGTCACCGACCATAAACATATTTTCATATTTTGATGCCAAAATTCTAATGATTTCGTGCTGGATTTTTGATGTGTCCTGTGCCTCATCTACTGATATATACTGATGTTTGTTTTGAAACTCTTCCAATAATGCCGGTGTAGATTTAAGCATATTTAAGGCATATATCATCTGGTCATCATAGTCCATCAATGACTGATTTCTTAATTCACGATTATATTCATTATAAATTTTAAGTAACGATAACTTTTCTTTATCCCCTAGTTTTTCTATTTCTTTTTCTGAAAGCATCATATTTTTTATGTAAGTAATTAAGGTAATTATATTTTGTATGTCGCTTTCATTGGGATATTTTTTCTCAACTTTTTGATATATTAAAGACAATAATTTTGCCCGGCTTCCGTCATCAGCCATCAACTGAAATGGCTGTCTTCCAATGTGCTTTGCATAGCTGTTTATAATTTGAGCGCACAATCCGTTGATTGTTCTAAACTCCATTGACGCTGCAATATCCTGCCCAAAAATCCCTGCAAATCTATTTTTCATTTCTATAGTAGCCGGTACAGTGTAAGTTAATGTAAGCATTTTTGCTGGAAAAATATTCTGACAATATATCATATATCCCAGCCTGTAAACCAGCACTGTTGTTTTTCCACTGCCCGGTACTGCCAAAAGTAAAGTTGGCACCTCTGTTGCCGTTACAGCTGACATTTGCTGATCTGTTAAATTTAATTTATATTTTGTTATAAATTGTTCTTTAGTCATAACTTTCTATTTTTTCTCCAATGAAAGGTTATTATATTTTTAATTGGGATAATTAAATTTTGATTTACAAACCTTCTATTCCAAACATTTCCCTACACAGTATTTTCCCGGAAGATGTTTTAAATATTGTTTTATAAGCATTTTCAATCGAGGAAGTTGTGGCGTTGTCTTCGTATAAATTTACCAAAAAGTCAGCTTCAACCAGTATCTGGTAGTCTATGCCATCTATATCTGTGTATGTGTGATGATGTCCAATAAGATACTGCACTCTTTCCGATACATCTTTATCAAATCCCAACCGGGCAAGTAACTCTTTTGCAATTGGTGGGCCCAACTGTTCCTGATATTTTCCACTGCAATTGTTATACTTTTCTTCTGCCAGATGAATACCTATATCGTGGGTTAATGCTGCTGCCTGAATTATGAAAAGTGTTCTGTTGTCTACCTGTTCCATTTCTGCAATAAGCTTTGCGTAGGCATGTACCTTTGTAAAATGCTGTATTCTTTTTGCATCACTGCTGTATAATTTTATCATTTCTAAATATAATTTATTTATCATATGTACGCTCCTAATAATTTTGTTTTTTCTCTTTGTAAGAGACTATATATACCCTACTATTAAAAGTATTATATAAATTTCTATATTTTCATTTATAATATTTCCATTTTGGTAATCATCCCACAGATAACATGCAACAAAATATATACATGTAATAATTGTAAGTTGAACCATCAGCAGTAATCGAAATATTTTATCTTCTTTTAAATTAGTTTTAAAAAATAATCTTATCATATTAATAATCCACATACAAAGAATGAGGCTAAAAAATTAGCCTCATTGCTTTTAATCAAAATCATTCATCTTCAATTTGGTTTTATTACAGCTTTTTTAAGACTTTAAATTTATTAACATAACAGCTCCCTAACCATATCACCTGTAAATGTAACTGATTTTACATGATTTACTTCTATCTGATACAGGGTATTGGCTGTAATGTGCTCTGCTGCCTGTTCCAAATCACGAATACCACTTGTATTTTTGTAAATATCTACAACTGCATCTATTGCCTCCGGTGTCATAATACACTCATCTTCTTTAAGACCAATTCTTTTTAAAGTCTTTGGCAATGCAAATTTGCTGAAAATAATTTTCTTTTCTTCTGTTGTATAATCAGGTAATTCAATAACTGCAAATCTTGACATCAGCGGTGCACTAATCTGTGACTTGTCATTGGCGGTTGCTATAGGATATACACCTACTGTTGGAATCATACATTCCATGTAGTTGTCTGTAAATCCAAGGTTGTCCAGAAGAGTCAACAATACATCGGCAGGATTTCCTTTTCCATTTCCTGATGTAGCTTTATCCAGCTCGTTGATAATAAATACAAGATTTGACTCACCTGCCACTGAAAATGCATCCATAATAATGCCCGGCTTTGCATTAGTGTATATACGTGAACTACCTGTCAACTGCTCTGGGTCATTGATTGAACTCATATCAAGAGTTGTCCATGGCAACTTTAATATACGGGCAACTGCATAAGCTATCTGTGATTTACCTGTTCCTGCAGGTCCTACCAAAAGCAATCCATATGCAGGAAGTGTATGTGTACGGTTAATCTGTATAATTGTCTCAATAATTCTCTGCTTTACTCTCTCCATTCCGTAAAGTTCTTCGTCAAGGATTCTTCTTGCCTCTTCAGGATCAATAGACTCAAAATAATTGTTCTTCCACTGAACATTCATCATTATTGAAAGGGCTCTTTGAGCATGATGTCTCTCTTCCTGTGATACTTCATTGGAGCGTGCCACTGCAAGATTTCTTCTTGCCCACAGACGGATATTGTCAGGCAATGTACGTCCTGCACAATTCATAAAATCAGTAATACTTTGAAGGCTTGTAAGCTTCATGCTATCGCCCTCTTCCTCCTGATCCTCATCTATTGCTTCCTCTGCAGGTGGATTACTTGCCAACAATCTTTCTATCATAAACTGAAGAAATCCATCTTCTGCTGAAAGTTTTGTTCCACCACCAAAGGCTGTTTCGCGAATCTTGTAGACTGCATATCCATCAGGTGTATTTTCCCCTGATAATCTGACATTTATATGATTTTCACCAAGCCATTTTAAAAGGCTGACAAATCGTGAATCAATTTTTGTAATATCTGCACTTACAGTACCGTCCTCTTCATTAAATTCAAAAGATGTTCTCTTGGAAGGGTTGGTAAACAAACCTGCTGAGTGATGCTTCCACTGACGGCTACTATTGTCCAAAAACATAATTGGCGACTGTGCAGTAGCCTGACTTGCGCTTGATGGAAATGTTGTATATGTACATACACCCTTTCCTTCTTCATCCGGTGTATTTTTAAAATCAAAAACTGGCATTTCTTTTCTCCTTCTTTAAACTCTCACTAACACATTATTTTACTATAACGCTGGTTCTGAGACAATAATATTTAATTATCATATCTGCTTCATCAGCTACTTTTCTTACATCAGGCATTTTCTATTTTTACCTCCTTTATTGGTTTAAGGAAATCTTCCGGTAAAATATAAAGATTTTTTAATATTGGAATCAAATCAATATACTCTTCTTCGCTTTCTTCATTATGTTTATATTTTGCCATGACAACAAGATATCCATTGTCCCATTCTTTTACAGCTGTATACTTCTCTAATGAATATGGAGCCTTAAATCTTATTACATATTCTCTAAAACGAAATATTGTATAATTGTCTTTATTACTGAGAGTTGCGTAATCAAAATCCATATTGTCACTTCCCTTCACTAATCCTTATATACTACATTATTTAATATATTTTTATCATAAACACTACTTAATCTTCAAGGTTTTTAAATATTCTTTTTGCTCCTTTGTCACTCTATAGCTTTCCCTGGCCTTTTGAATAGCCTTATTGTGAGTCCATTTGTCCATAACAGGCTGTTCAAAATAAGGAATTGTGGCATCCCACTGTTTTGCCAGAGCTGTTGCAAAATACCACGCAATCATCATATTCACATAGTATTCATCTGAATGTACTGATGCCGGCATTTTCAAATATTCAGATTTGAAGTCTTCATCTAAAAAATGCTTCATTAGCATTAACATTGCAAATCTACATGTATATGTATGTTTTGATTTTATCCATACTTTTATTTTTTCAAGCAATTTATCTCTGTTATTTTTAAATGGCTTTGGGTTCATCAAATCACACACTGCCCAGTTGTCTACATATGGCAAAAAATTTTCTAAATAGGTGATACATTGGTCATAATCCTTCATTTCCGAAATAAGTATGCCGTGTAGTATATACTCCTCATAATAGTTATGGGGTAATGCATTTAAAAACTGCTGACATTCAGGGTCCTTTGCAAAAGCTTTTGCTAATTTTCTCACATCTGGTGTTCTTACACCAATCAACTTTTCCCTTGGCATGTCAGGTATAAGTTTGCTTTGAAAATCTCCATAATCCTTGTCCTGTAGTTTTATCAGTTCTTCTATAACTTTCATAGCATCTCCTCATTTATTTTTCGTTCTTTAACCTGTTACTTTTGCTTTATTATAAACTATGCTATATCCGGATTCGTATATTATATTTCTATTTCAATTTTGCTTCCGTTACTTCTGTCTTTAGAGACAATGATTTTCTTGTCGATTCTCTCCTTCAACTCCTCAACATGAGAAATAATTCCTACCAGACGATTTCCTTCAGTTACACTGCTTAATGCATTCATTGCCTGGTTTAATGATTCTTCATCTAAAGATCCAAACCCTTCATCTACAAATAAAGTGTCAATTCTTATACCACCTGACTTGGCATGTATTTCATCAGACAGTCCCAATGCCAAGGATAGTGAAGCCTTAAAAGATTCCCCTCCTGACAAAGTTTTTACGCTACGTTCACTTCCATTGTAATGGTCAATTACACTTAAATCCAAACCTGATTGTGAACCCTTGTTTTCTCCAAAGTCACACCTTTTTAGTTCATATTGTCCTGCAGTCATAGTCATAAACCTTACATTGGCACGACGTATAATCTCATCGAAATAATGCATTTGCACATATGTTTCCAAATAAATTTTGTCTTTGCCATTAAGATTTCCATTGGCTGTATTAGACAGTGATTTTACCATATTCCACTGTTCTTCCACTTCTTTTAACGAATTGTACTGCTTTTGTATTTCTTTTTTGGCTGATACATTGGTATTGTATCTAAACTCGGCATCTTTTTCTGCCTTTTTAAATACATTACCATTGGAAATAAGTTCTTTCTTTTCATCTTCCAATTGTTTGGTATCTATAGCAGGAGCATCCTTTAAACTGTCCTCTAATGTGGCAATTATTTTTTTACTTCCATCAATATCTCCAATACACTTTTGATATTTTTCATTTGAATCAGTCTGTCTGTTATTAATATCTGATACTTTTTTTGACAACAACGCAATATTTTCTTTTGCCTCTTTTACTGTTTCATACTGTAGATTCTTTGCTATCTCATTTATTTCAACTTCTTTTTTGCCAATTTCCATTTTCAGATTCTGGATATTTTTATCAATGTCCTGGTTTTCAAACCCGTCCACTGCTTTTCCAATATTGGCCAAATTTTTACTTTGAATTTCTTTTTCAAGCTTTTCTTTTGCATCCTCTATTGATATTTTTCCAAAAACACTTTCAATTTTCAGGATTGTTTCCTTTTCTGCCACCTGAATCTGCGTATTTTCTTCTGCAATCTGTTGACTGATTTTCGACACTGTTTTTTCTTTGTTTTCAACACTGTTTTTTAACTGCTCCAACTGTTCTTTTGTTGGTGCATTTTCAGTTAATGTGGCAAGTTTTGGATGTTTTAGAGAACCACACACAGGGCATGGCATATCATCTTTCAAATCCTTTGCCAGCATTCCTGCCTGCTCATTTACAAATATCTGATACTTGTCCTGATATTCTGTTTGTAAACTTACAAGTTCCAGATTTTTTTGTTTAAATTCATTTCTTACTTCTTCTAACTTGTGTTGCTTTTGTTCCAGCAAAGTAATTGCATTTTTTATAAAATAAATTTTGGCACTTTCATTTTTTAATAATTCTTTTTTATCTTCCGCAAGGGATTTCTTTATTTCTTCCAATTGCTCATAACTGTCCAAAGTATCTGTGATTTTCTCTACCTGATATTCCAGCTGTTTTTTCTCAGGTTCAAGCTTTTTTATCTCAAGAACTTCTGCTTCCAATGTTACAAGTTTTTCAGAATTTTCTACAAGCCTTTTCTCTTCTTTTTCTTTTTTTTCAATTGCACTATTAATTGTTTCAGCCTGTCCCAGCTTTTGATTAATTGCTTCCAATTCCTTTTCGATTTTTTTAATCTGCTTTTTATTTTCAGTAGCTGTAAGCTTATCTCTGTCAATTATTTCATCCAACACTTTAAGTGTTTCATCTACACCTGCGTCTGTTTTATTTTCAACAACCTGCTGCCACTTAATAAGTAAAGGATTTTCACTATCAATTTTTACACCATCAATATACTGATTAATACTTCTGCTTTTTTCATCGTATTCATTATGAAGTTTTTTGGATTTTTCTTTTAACTTGTCCTGTAATTTTTTGTATCCTTCAGTTGCAAAAATCTGTCTTAGAATTTCGCTTCGCTCTTTTGTTTTCGTAAGCAATAACTTCAAAAACTCACCCTGGGCTATCATGGCAATCTGATTAAACTGCTTTTTGTCCAATCCTATTATTTCCGTAATTTTTGCCGTTACTTCCTTTACCTTAGTAATAGGTGCATTTCCATCATAAAATGTTAAAGTTGCATTTGCACTTTCCTTTGTTTCTCCGTCACCACGCTTTGCCGGTCTCATATATTCAGGATTTCTTTTTACGGTATAATTCTTTCCTTTATTTTCAAAATCAAGCGTTACATATGTTTCCGTTTCAGCATTGGCATACTTGCTTCTAAACATGTTATTATCTCTATTGTCACCGCTTGCCTCACCATACAGGGCAAAAACAATAGCATCAAAAATAGTGGTCTTTCCTGCTCCGGTATCACCGGTAATTAGGTAAAGTCCCTTTGTTCCTAATTTTTCAAAATCAACTTCTACTTTGTCAGCATAAGGTCCGAAAGCTGACATCACAAGCTTGGTAGGTCTCATTTATTCTACTCCCATATTTCATCTATTAACTGTTCTAACAAATCTCTTTGTCCGTCATTTATTCTTACATTATTCTGCATTTCAAAAAAGTCATCAAACAACTCTATTTGTGATTTTTCTCTAATATTTGTCTCTAATTTTATATCCTGATTATGTTTTGTTCTTTTATTCTTGTATTCAAGACTCATAATGTTTGGATATATTGTTCTTAAAAGTTCCATTGCATTAATTTTTTCATCTTCATCTGTAAGCACTGCATGAATATAATTAAATCTGTCCTTGTCCTGGTAAAATGATTTTGCCGTCAACTCATCATAAGTTCCCTCAATGATTTCCATGTCATGCATTGGCTTTACGGGAATAGCAGAATACTCTACATTCCCCTTTTCATTTACATCTACCAACAATGCACTTTTTTTATGATTTACTTCAGAAAAAGAGTATTTTAAAAGTGTTCCGGCATATCTGATTTTGTCAGAGTGAACTCTTTGTGGTCCATGCAAATGTCCCAGTGCCACATAATCAAATCTGTCAAAATGTTCGCCTGATACTTCATCTACACCACCTACGGATATATTCTCTGAATCGCACTTTTCTCCACCTGTCACAAACTGATGTGCTATCAGAATATTTCTCTCACTTTCATCTATGTCCGTGTGTTCCATAATACTTTTGATTGCATCATCATATGTAACTATTTCATCATCAAATCCCATTTTTTCATGGGCGTGTCTTACAATGGCTGGTTTTACAAAAGGTAACATATAAATGTTTAACGGTCCATATTCATCAGTAAGAGTGATTTTTGATAGAGTTCCGTCATAAGGTTTTGCCATATAAATGCCCTCACTGCTCATAATATCAGCTCCAAATCCAATACGTTCGGCGCTGTCGTGATTTCCACTAATAGCAAATACATTAATATTTTTTTCAGAAAGTTTTGTTAAAAAGTCATTTAATAAAAGAACAGCCTCTGCCGGAGGCACAGGCTTATCATAGATATCTCCTGCCAACAGCACAGACTGTACCTTGTTTTCATCAATAACATTTAACACTTCCTTAAGTATAAACTTTTGGTCTTCAATCATGGAAAACTCATTTACACGTTTTCCAAGATGAAGATCTGCTAAATGTAAAAATCTCATAGTTTTGCTCCTAATGTTGCTGCCATAACAGCCTTAATTGTGTGCATTCTGTTCTCTGCTTCGTCAAATACAACTGAATGTGATGATTCAAATACTTCATCAGTTACTTCCATCTCTGTTAATCCAAACTTTTCATGAATTTCCTTTCCAATCTTTGTTTCTAAATCATGGAATGCAGGTAAACAGTGCATAAATACTACATTGTCATTTGCATTGTTTATCAAATCCATTGTTACTCTATATGGAAGAAGGTCGTTAATTCTTTCTTCCCACACTTCATCAGGCTCACCCATTGAAACCCATACATCAGTATATATAGCATTGGCATCCTTTGTAGCCACCATAGGATCCTCTTCAAATTCTATAACTGCTCCCGTTTCCTTTGCAATGTCCTGACACTGCTTTACAAGTTCCTCATTTGGCTGATATTTCTTTGGCGCACATCCAACAAAATGCATACCCATCTTTGCACAGCCAACCATTAAAGAGTTGCCCATGTTGTATCTTGCATCACCCATGTATACAAATTTAAGTCCTTTTAAAGTGCCAAACTTTTCCTTTAAAGTAAGGAAGTCTGCCAATATCTGTGTTGGATGAAACTCATTTGTAAGACCATTCCATACAGGAACCCCAGCATGCTCTGCCAACTTTTCTACAAGTTCCTGTCCAAATCCTCTATATTCAATACCGTCAAACATTCTGCCAAGAACTCTGGCTGTGTCTGCAATACTTTCCTTCTTTCCAATCTGTGAACCTGTTGGGTCCAAATATGTAACTCCCATGCCAAGGTCATGTGCTGCCACTTCAAATGAGCATCTTGTACGTGTACTTGTTTTTTCAAATATTACTGCAATGTTCTTTCCACGAAGCACATCTACAAGTTGTCCTTCTTTCTTTCTTTTTTTCAAATCTGCTGCCAAATCAATTAATCCTTCAATCTCTTCAGGTGTGTAATCTAACAACTTTAAAAAATGTCTTCCTTCTAAATTCATGTTAATGTTCCTCCTAATAAGTTGTATGTTTAAGCAATATTTATGTTTTATGTAAACTACTTGTTTATTCCTTTGATGTATTACCTTTTGAATTTTTATCCTTTATATTTTTTTCATCAATAAATTCTTTCAGGTACTCCATTATTTTAATACTCTTTCCTGATTTATTCAATGTAGGAAGTGTATTAAAAATATGTTTCTTATGATAATTAATTTTGTCTATATATTCACCGCTTTTTGCCATCAACTCATCACGCTTTTTCTGCAACTGTTCTGCATATACATTGCCACGTTTCGCCAACTCCTCTTTTTGTGGTAGAATTTTTTCATCATATAATCTGGCCAGTTCTTCTTTTTGTGGCTGTATTTTCTCATCGTACAGTTTGGTGGCTGCTTCTTTTTGCTGCTCTGCCTTGTCGGCTATGTCAATGGCTGAATTTCCAACAACATCCTTTAACTGGTCTCCCAGTTTATTAAGTTCCTCTGCAATCATATCAAGCTGTCCCAAACTCTTCTTTATACCAATAAGACGTTTAAGTGTAACTACCATATCTATTGCCATAATAATGCCAAAAATTAAAATGAGAATAAGTTTTAACACATTTGGACTTTTGTTTAATAAAAACATAATAGGTGCATGTACAATTTTTACTGCAAAAACTACTGCCACACCCCACATCAGGCTAAATGGCAGACAAATATACCCACCTACATTTAGTGGCTTGTCCGAATAATCCCACCATCTCATGTGAAATATTTTGTCCAAAATCCATCCACCAAACAACTCTACTGCTGAGCAAATTATCATTCCACCTATAAACAATAGAACAATGTTGCTCTTAACCGGATAAAGACACATCAATACTCCAACCATACCACATCCGTATATTGGGCAAACCGGTCCATTTAAAAATCCACGGTTAACAACCTTGCCCGATGTAACGGCAACAAAAGCCACCTCAACGCACCAGCCAAGAAAACTATATATAATAAATAATAATATTGTATCGAAAAATGAAAATAACATATTTCCCCCTGCTACTTTAATAAATAATGCCATTTTTGACATTATGCACACCTGGCGTATATTACTTTGGCAACTTTTTTACGCCAGCGTGCATTTATTTTATCATTTTATTGTATCTTAATCAATTTTAAATCAAAAAATCATTTGCTCTTATCTTACATTATTTTTCTTTTTTCTTTGCGTTTTTGCCCTATCCACGTTATTTTTACTTTGCATTTTCAGTCCTGCAAAATCTTTTTACATCTTTATTTTTTCTACATTAAAATTGTAATCCACCAACAGCCAATTGCTTCTAAACAACTGCATAATCTGCCAATACGATGCCCCTCTAAGATTGTACTCATATATCAGTTCCAATTTTTCTTTGATACTTCTTGGGTCCTCAAACCATACTTCATGAGATATGCCGTCTTTTTCATAAAAAAAGTATGGACTTTTCGCCGTTTCATCAAATTCAATAGTTGCATTATTTTCAATAGCAATTCTAACTGCCTCAATATTTCCAATAGTTTTTGCCTTTGTTGTTCCACGCACAAAAGGTAATGGCCAATCGTAGCCATAGTTTGGGATTCCCATATTTATTTTGGTAGGCTCTATTTCCATTACTGCATAATCCAACACCTGTCTTACCTTATTTATTGGAGCAACAGCCATAGGTGGACCATATGTGTATCCCCACTCATAAGTCATTACAAGAACGCTGTTTGCAATTTGTCCCAAAGCTCTGTAATTTTTTCCTTCATACAAAAGCCCCGGCTGGTCGGCACTGACTTTTGGTGCCAAATCTACAGACACTGAATATCCGTTTTCATTCATTGTTTCAGTGATCTGTCTTACAAATTCCACAAATGCATCCCTGTCTGTAGCCTTTATGTACTCAAAATCTATGTCCACACCCAGAAATCCCTTATTTTTCACTGTATCAAGTAGTTGAACAATCAATGTATCTATTGCGTCCTGATTATTTACCACCTTTGAAATCAACTCATTACTAAAATTTCCTGACCGGTCAAAAGGTGTAAGGGTAAGTATGGGTTCCGTCATATTGCTTAATGCTTTCTCAATCATAAACGTATCATTCAAATGTGGTGCTAAAAGATATCCTTCTTCTGTAAACCCGTAAGAAAATATTGTCAGTTCTGACAATGATGGCAAAGTTTCGTCAAGTACATATTTACTTATAAACGGATATGCGAAGCCTCTTATATATGCCTTTCTTCTGTTTGCTCTTACTCCTCCATTGTCAATTAACAGCGCCTGCCCCACTGCCAAACTGTATGGATAAACAAGCTGATTATCATAAATTATCGATTCTACACTTACTCCAAACAAATCTGCTATATCGTCAACATTATCACCTTTTTTTACAACATAAATTTCCATTACCGCCCCCGAATAACTTTATAAATATTACAATATATGATTTTAAACAATAATAAATTCTTTTTATTACAACCCCTCAATTTTCAAAATCATCTGTGCTTGCACAGAAATGATTTTGAAAATTAGAGGGGCGCCCACAAATGAGCATAAAAGACTGACGAAGTCAGGCGATATGCGAATTTGTGGTTGGATTGCGAGAGTGCAAAGCACGGAGCACATACAAAAAAAGGTAGCTATGCCTATTGCATAACTACCCTCCATAAAATGTTTAATTATTTTTTAATTTTAACCTGTTTTACAGCCCACTTTTTAGCGCCAACTGCTCTTACTCTTACATAAAGTTTTTTCTTGTTCTTTAATGCCTTTCCTGTAATTGTAACAGATACTTTCTTAACTGTCTTTCTTACAAGTGCTTTCTTGAATTTCTTTGATGTAGATACTTCTACTTTGTATTTCTTAGCATTCTTAACTCTCTTGAATGTAAGTTTAATCTTCTTTGCTTTTACGCTCTTTCTTGTTGCCTTTGTGATCTTTGTTTTCTTAAGAACGTTCTTTGCAGGTTTCTTAGTTGTTGTAGGTGCCTGAGTTGTTACAGGTGCCTGAGTTGTTACAGGTGCTTTTGTTGTTGTCTCAGCAGCCTCTGTTGTTGTTTCAGGAGCCTCTGTTGTTGTTTCAGGAGCCTCTGTTGTAGCATCAGGATTGTTAACTTTTGCTACTGCTGTATTATTTGTAACTTCCATTTCATTACCATCATTGTCAAATGCTTTTACAGTGTAAGTATAATCTGTATCATATGCTGGAAGTATAACATCTACCCAATCTGCATTGATATTATTCTTCACTTCTGTTCCTTCTGCATCATAAAGTGCGTATGTAGCTGCGCCTGTAACCTTTTTCCATTTGAGGAATACTTTTAAGTCCTCATTTCTTTCCTGGAATAAGTTCATATCAGTGTTTGAATACTTATCAAAATGAATTGGATCTGTTGTTCCTCTGGCAGCCACCTTTCCGTCAGCGTCTTTGTATACAACTCTTACCACATAGTCGCCACCGTTGTTTACGTTAATAGATCCATCCTTTGTAGTTACAACATTATCAATGCCTTTTCTGCCTTTTATACTACCCCATACCCAGTTTGCGGTACCATTCTTTGCCCAATGGTTTTCATCTTCAACAACTTCATCTGTTGTTCCAAGATAGAATTCCTGAGTATATTCATCCATTCCTTCAGGATGATTCCAGTTAAGTGTAATACCATTGTTTGCATCCTTTGTTGCTCCAAGGATTTCTACAGGTACCACTGTATCAGCATCTGCTGCAGTTGTAATAGGTGCTTCTGTTGTTGTTTCAACTTCTGCAGGAACATCGAATGTCTTTGAGGCTGTATTAACAGGATTCTGATCTGCCTTTGTATCTTCTACAGTTGCATATGCAACAATATATACCGTATGGGTTCCTTCTGCAAGGTATGATCCTGTCTTACCATTTGCTTTAAAGTCTGCTGCTGTTGTAAATACCTTGTCAAAGGTGAAATTATTATTAAATGTAGCATTTTCACCAAGATATTGGAAATTATCTTTCCAGTTCCATTCTAATGAATAGTTAATTGCTGAGTGATCCGAATCTATCTGATCAAGATAGATACAATAGTGATATGGATCAGTTGCCTTGTCTCCGCTGGCTGAATTAAAATCTACATCAAATACTTTAACGCCGTCAATTAAATTCCATCTGATGTCAGTGATTTCAAATTCACCTTCTGCTTTAGTTGTCACATCGCTAATAACCATAGATGTAAGAACCATAGCCAAGCTTAATGTAACCGCTAAAAACTTCTTAATTGTTTTGTTGAGTTTCATTTAAAATACCCTCCTTTAATGTTTTAATACTCATTTAGCTTTTGTCTAAACTAAAGATGCCCTTATTATACCATCAGTTTTTGTGCAATTCAACAACAATTCAGGTTAAAAATCTTTTTATTTTGTATATTTTTAACAATAATTTTACGTCTTTTGATGTTTTTTTCTTTATTTTCAGTACCTTTACACAAAAAAATTGAACTGTTTTTATCTTATTAATCACTGGTTTTTTCAGCAATTCATCATTTTTATAAAAACAGTTCAATTTCTAATTTATTGTATTATTCTTACTGAAGCATAAACTTTGGTGTTCTGTCTACTTTATACATTCCCCAGTTCTTTTCTGCTTCATTTGCACCTTTGCCGCCTTTCCAAGGCTCATCAAAAGCTTCAAACATATATGCAATTATTTTTTCTCTGTCAGCCCATTCCCAAAATTCATCATAATATTTCTTCTGGTTTTCTTCATTTGCCTGGCCTTCCTTCATCTGTGAAAAATCAGCGCAATCTGTAGCCCAGCCTACTTCTGAAAATAACACAAATTTGTCAGGATACATTTCCTTGATTTTATTGTACCAGGTTTTATTTACTTCCAAAGCTTCCTCGACAGTATTTCCATACCACAGTGGATATGAATGAACGCTGATAATATCAAGATGTTTTGCAAGTTCATCCAAGCTTTCCCATTCAAAAGCGCCTTCGTTAAATGTAACCGGCTTTCCAGTACCTTCTCTTAATCTCTCAGCAAATTCTATAAGTCTCTCAACAGTAACATTATTGGCACCCCAGTTTGGAGTATTTTCATTTCCTACTGATACTGCATTGATTACATCAGGATATTTATTGGCAATTTTAATTAAATTGTCTATATTTTTATCATTATGTGCAGCTCTTTCCTTTAATTCTTCCTCTGAAAATTTTTTCTGCATCCAAGGGCATCCCGGATTATTTACTTCTGAAATAAGTCCCGGTCCAAGCATTAATTTAATGTTCACTCCCAAGTCTTTAATAACCTGACATGTCATTTCTGCATAACTAATTGGGTCATACATTCTTATGTATTTAAATCCATTTTCATCAATAATCTTTATATCTTCTACTATTTGTTCGTATGTAGGATATGTGCATGTAAGTGGACTTTGTCCCTCTCTATATCCTGAGTAACATACGGCTCTGCCCCATTCAAACATTAATTTTCTCCTTTTGTATAATCATTTTTCCTATATTAATCTTAGTTCAATTTATATTATATCAATCTTAGGTTTATTTATATTTCCTACAGTATACCAATTTTAGGTTAATTCACATATCCGGCTGTGAAAAACAGTATTACTAGAAAGTGCTGCGAAGCCGTCGATTCACAAAGGCAGCGTAGTCGGCTTTGTAGAACCGCTACGAGCCAAGGGCAGCGGGAGCGTGCTTTCGATAATATGTTTTTCACAACCGGAGGTATTGAATTAATTAGCCTAAAATTGCTGTAATTTGACTCTTGTCACCAAGTTTGTCTACATCTTCTTTTGCAATTGTGTCTGTGTTTCCGTATAAATCGCCATCAATGTAGATTTCTTTTACAGTATATTCTCCTGCATCCAAACCAAATGGATTCTGGTATGTTACTGTGATGTTTGCACCTCTAAACATACATGTGGCACTTGCCATTCCATTTGCAAACTGTTCTGCTAAAAGTTTTGGAGCAAGTTTTAATGCACCAAGTTCACCTTTAATTCCATACATTTCATTTAATACTGTAAGAAGTAACCAGCTGGCTGCACCTGTTAAATAATGGTACATTCCCTGTCCTCTCTGGTTTACGTATTCAGGTACTCCAGGGTAAATGTTACTCTTGTGGTAATCTGCACAGTGCTTGTACAATGTGTTGATTACTTTGTATCCTTCCTTTGCAAATCCTCTGCTATATAATGCATTTGCATACATTACAGCCATATGTGAGAATACTGCACCGTTTTCTTTATGACCGAAAGCAAATCCAAACAATCTACCCATATCTGTTTTTACTTCCTTGAAGTCTGTGTTAAGTCTGTATCCGCCAATTGCTTCATCGTAAAGGTACTTGTCTGCAGCCTTTACAATTTCTTCAACCTGTTCATCTGTTGCGACACCAGACATAACTGTAAATACCTGACCTGTAAGAATCATTCTTATTCCTGTTTCAAAGTCGCCTTCTACAGCCTTTCCACTGTTGTCATAGTATCCGTTAAACCATGATTTTCCTTCTTTATCTGAAGTCCATTCTGTATTTCTAATGTGTTCAGTAATCCAATTTGACATTTCTGTTAATTTATCAGCCAACCAATCACACTTAACTTCTGTCTTTTCTCCTGAAATAATGTGACCTACTTCATCGCAATATGCTTCAAGTAAAGCGTTCTTTTCTCCAATGCTGTCATATGTGCTACTGTCAGCCTCTAACAAAATTAAAAGTTCCTTTGCAATACTTACTGAATCTTTTCCTGTTTTGTTGCTGTAATCTTTTATGTCCTCAGCAAGATTTTTTAAGTTTCCTGCATACAATGCTGTAAATGCAACGCTTTCTCCACGCTCTTCTGCCATGTCTAAACCGTCATTCCAGTCTGCACCACGAAGTCTTATATGATTATGTTCTCCAACGTCATAGAATGATGTTAAGTGCTGAATAAGTAAATGTTCTAAAACAGTTCCCTGATATGGAAGTGCATCTTCTGTCATCTGCTTATTACCTCTTGTGTCGTTCCATCTGTCGTCATGTTTTTCGCCACGGCAAATCTGTGCATCTTTAAAGTATGTATTTTCTTCTGTTAAAAATTCAATATCCCCTGTCTGCTGCATGTAAAGTCTTGTTGTAAGATAAGGCCATGCACCGTGATCCATCCAAACTCTTACGATATTGTTTCTATCTGCTATAAACTCACCTTGTTTTGAACCGATGATTGTTGCATTTGTTCCGTCAAATCTGACACCACCGAAGTTGTCAATAAGCATACCTCTTACTTTTTCAGGTTCCATAATCAAAAGAGCAAGGCAGTCCTGCCATAAATCTCTCCAACCTCTTCCACCTTTTCCGTAATCATGGTGTGGTAAAAATGAACAACCGTAAATTCTTCTAAGCATTGGCTGAAAGTTTACCCAATGCATCCAGTTATCAAAATCTGGATCTGCTGAATTGTAGCTTACGTTTATTTTTTTCTGCCAAAATGCTTTTGTTTCTTCTAAATATTTGTCAAAATGCTTTTTAATTAAATATTTCTTGCTAAGTTCTGTGATTTCTGCCTCTGACTCACCATAACCTAATGCCACAATATATGTTCTAGTTTCTCCCGGCTGTAATGTGCAATCAGCAAATCTTATTGCTGCCACAGTTTCATATCCGTCAACTTCTTCTCCTGCCTTATATGGTAATGGCTGATTTTTCACAACATAATATGGATTTTCGAAGTTTCCACCACGTCCGATAAACTCTTCTGTAACAGGGCAAAAACTTACAGGTGATACCATTTCGCCATTTACTTCTTCTTTTGCCAAAGCTCCATAAAAAATTTTGTTTTTGTTGTGTCCTCTTTCGTCAAACGTAAGAGTTGGGTAAATCATTATTCCGTTTTTTACTGTAAACGTTCTATGAAGCAATGATGTTACATGTCTGTGATCTCTGATATTTGATGCTGAACGGGCATACATTGGAATTGCCACTGTTGATGTAATTGTCTGTGGCTGGTCTGATGTATTTGTAATTTCAACCTTTGTCAGTTCTACTTTTTCTTCTGTTTCAGGAACAAAACTTGTCATAATGGCTTTTAATCCCATTTCCTGTGACTGTCTTTCTACCTGATGCCACATAATTCCAGCTGTAAGTTTTACGTCCTCTTTGTCGTCTTCAAATAGTTTTGCCTGCTGTTTGCTTGAACGTCCTGTTACTGACCAGGCACCTTTTCCTTCAACATAAACCCAGAAGTTTCTAGATGATTTGTTGTTGTGTAAATTCTCGCTACTTACAGGTTCAAGTAAAAAAGTGTTTTGATCAAGTTTGATGTCACCACCTAAGTCAGGTGTAATTGCACTCATCATTCCTGCTTCGTTTGCCAATGGAAAATACATATAGCTTGTTAAATCAGGATTGTCCAGTGTAAATGTTCCTTTCTTGTCTAAATACTTTAAATCGCTCATATTACTCCCTTTCCTTTGTTAAATATAATTTATATAAATATGTGTTTAAATGTGTAATATTTTCTATTGTCATTGTTTTCGTAAAATCACTTAAGCATATATTTCTACAAACTATAATTTAAATTCTTTTAATCCGTTTTATTGTGTACTCCCAAGGTATTTCAACTATACTAACATTTTAGAATTTGCAAAGAAGTGTTATTAACATATTTATGTTTGAAGCTGTTTTTATGTTAATATATCTGTTAAAAACCATCTTTTTACTATTTAGCAGGCATTTTATAGAATCGTTTTTATTTTTTATAAATAAAAAATGCTGTGAATCCTATAGAAAAATTACATTTATATTATTTATAAATGTCACCCCGGATGAGAACTTTTCTGTTCCCATCCGTAGTGCATTTCTATAAAAATTTATAGCATTTTAACTATTCAAAGTAAACTGTAATAGCATTAACTTTTCCATCTCTGACAGCTTCTGCCATTTCGCCTACAATCTTTCCTTCTGTTGCTACAGTTTCACCGTTTATTTCAACTTTTGAAACCTTAGCTGCATCGTCACCATATGTGTTCTTTCCTGTGTTGTTTACATATGTAACATCACAAGTTGAAAGAAGTCTGAATGTAACTTTGCCTTCATCAAACAACCAGTTTGCAAGCTTTGGATTGAAGTTAAGTACTAACTGTCCATCTTCGTATGTAAATACTTTTCCACCCATCATCATTTCAATCCACATTGAAATCATTTCTGTTGTAGAACCTGAAAGTCTTGCAACAAATCCTCTACCATGAATATCTTCATTTGGATTTGCACTTGATGCAAGGAATGATGAATTTTCAAGTGTACTTCTTCCATACATATTTGGATCAAGGAATGGTATAAGTGCTCTTGTAATTGTGTCGTAATATTCATCATATAAACCTGCTTTAATCATAGCAAGAATGTATTTGTATTCCATGTGTAAAAATACGTTTTCTCTTTCCTGCCATCCTGGTGTAAATGCACGGCAACGTCCATTTTCCATTGAGCATTCTTCAATAGATGCTGATGTTTTGTACATTGCAAGTTTCTTATCATAAAGGTCTGTTTCTTTAACCTTTTTGTACATGTCTTTTGCTGTTTTGGTATCAACGTATCCCATCATACGGGCTGGTCCTTCAAGGAAATATGGCAATGGAACTGCCTTAAATTCCTTAACCTTTGCCTTCTGAAGTCCATAATGGCTGATAACAGGTGCTCCATTTTCATCTACTACCGGCTCAAAGTCAACTGCTTCATGAGTAATATATGTAGGCACAAGTCCGTTACCCATTTCTACAGCCTTTTCAATACCTTTTTCAATTTTAGCTTCAAATGCATTAAATACTTCTACAATATGAGCCTTTGAAACTGCAACTTCTTCACCACTAAAGTAAAGCTTAACTGTTTCTCTGTAATTTTCTCTAATTGTTGCAACCTTGTCCCAATACTGGAAGTCATTAATTGTTCCATTATTGTATTCATCAAGTGCAGCCTTAACATCATCTAAGTATTTTGCAATTTCTGTAGGCATTGCTACTTTGCCTTCTCCATCAAAGTTGTTAACGATGAAGTTTACTAATCTCTTTAATTCAAATGTTTCAGGTGTTCCTGAACCAAACAATCCAGGAAGTCCGTTCATGGCATCATTCCAGCCTGGCTTTCCACCTTCCATTTCCACACCAATACCATCAACGTCAAGCTGTGCGAATTTGCTAAGTGCTAAAATCACCATCTTAACAGCCAATGATGTGAAATATGTTTTTTCGTCTTTTGTCTTTAACCAGTTTGTTGCCCACTTGTTAAATCCCGGACGAGCCAACTTTTCTTCGTCTTCAACTTCCATACCATACTGACGTACAGCACCTTTTTTGTTGATAACGTATTTTTCGTCTCTTGGAACTACGAAAGCAACACTGTCATAGAACTTGTATGTTTTGTCTTCAAATAATAACTCGCTAATCTTGTCCGGGAATATGCTTAAGTAGTTGTCTACTAAATCCATATTGTAATCCCAGTGATCACTCCAATATCCTTCACCAAATCCGGCTTCAATATTCTGGTCACAATCATTTAAGATATTTGCAATAAAATCACCATCATCGATTTTTACTTTCAAACCAAGTTTTGCAATTGTATTTGAAATCTGTCCCGGTGTAAACTTACCTGCAACAATTTTTTCAATTGCTGATGCATCACCTTCAATGTTTTCTTTTACATATGCATTAACTTCGTCTTCTTTTCCTTCAATTACATTAAACAAACTTGGACGTACTTCCAATGGATTGTATCCGTCAGCCTGTACCAAACTAAAGAATGTCTTTACATTGAACTCTCCAACATCTTTATTGAAAAATACATCATTTCTTCTGTTCTGTGAAACATCACGGAAGTTACCATTACCCTGTGAATAATATTCAGCAGCAATTGAAAAGAAGTTGTAATCTCTTTCAGGATCTCCGTGTTTTCTACTAAATAAATGAATAATTGATTTATTTCCATCTTTGTTAAGAACATATGGATAACCACCACGAAGGAAGTTGTCTAAATAGCACTGTTCAATATACTGATCAAACTTTCCTGCTGCTGTATGTGTCTTAACATCTGATGTAAAGCTGTCTGCCAATTCTTCTGCCTCTACAAACTTATCAGCAATATAATTAGGCTTTGTGAATGTATCAATTTTGCTGTTAATCTGTTCTTCTGAACCTGCAAATCCCATCATTGTATCAAATGAGAATGTTTCGCCTGCACCAATTGTTTCCTTAAATGGAGTAAATCCACATGGAACCTTATTTGCAAAGCACTGTTCTTTTGCCAATACATTATCTACTCCACCATCAATAAATCTAACAGGTGTCATAAGTGATAAATCATATCCAAATACTGTATCAACATCATAGATTACATCCTGTAACTTTCCGTCTTTAATTGTAAGATAGTAATATCCACCTTCAACGTCTGATACTTCTGCAGAGTCTTTTGTTGAAGCTCTTAATGTGTAATAAGGAACCTTATTGTCAATGTTCTTAATATATGCCCAGCTCTTAAATAAGTTAGACATTTCTTTAAATTCACCATTTGAAATTCCGTATGTAATAATCTTTGGAAGACCATCAATTATTTCAACGTCTTTTGCCTTGTCAGAAATGTTCTTTACAGATACCTGTCTGATTAATGCTCCAATACTTTCATTTGGCAAAATAAAGTAATTTACTGTTACTTCAATTCCATATTTTTCGTTTGTTTCAATAATCTTGAAACTATTCTTGTTCATTCTAATCTGACGTTTTGCTTCTTTTTCATATTTGAAAAATGGCTCATAATATTCACCGTCAATTTTTAAGAATGTTCTAAATCCTTTTACTGTTGTGTTTTCAAATGCTGTATTAGCTGAATTAAATTCCATAATGGCATTGCCTTTATTGTCAATACCAAAACTATTCATTCCCTGACCTCTGTTTGTGTAAAATGTCCACATTGGGATACCCTTTACTCCTGCAAGTCCAGGTAAAAAGCTTGAAAAAGCCGGCATTTTATCGTAATCATCAATTACAAATGTCTTTCCTTCAAGTCTATATTTCTCCATAATAATCTCCTTTATTTGCGTTTTCCACATGAGCTTCTGTATACCATCTTTGGTGACAATTTTGTTACTGTTCCACTCTTATCACCATCATCATTTAATAATCTAAATAACTCATTTGCGCTTGCACTACCCATCTCTGTAATTGGGCTGTGTACTGTTGTAAGTGGTACTCCATAATAACCACTGATTGTACTGTCATCGTATCCGATAACACTGACCTGCTCCGGTACTTTTATATCGACATCCTGTAATGCCCTTATGCAGCCCCATGCCATTTCGTCATTGGCACAAAACATTGCATCAGGCAACTTTATTCCACTTGATAGAACTGATCTCATTTCACTATATGCAAGGGATTCTTCATAATATCCACGAAGTACAATATCTTCATCTATAGGAAGATTATTTTTCTGCATCATCTCTACATATCCCTGATAACGATGCTGATCATCTCCTGTATCATTTCCGTGCATATAGCCTATTCTCTTGTGTCCTAATTTTATTAAGTAATCAACTGCCATAGATGCACCTAACTTGTCATCTACCAACACACCTGATATATTTTTTCCCTTACTGTTTCTGTCAATAAATACCATTGGAATATTTACAGTTGCGATTCTTTTTACATAATCCCCTGTTAAATCTTCATGATATATAATTGCTCCTGCTACACCTGACGCTATAATCATACGATATATTTCATCCGGTGAATTGTCATTACTTACATAAATATTTAGTAAATAATTATTCAACTTACACTGTAAGTGAATAGCCTGTGTTAATACCTTATAGAAATCACCCTGTAGGCTTGTTAAAAAGAGGCCTATTGTATTTTTTCTATTAGATTTAAGTAATTTTGCATTCATATTAGGTATATAATGAAGTTTTTCTACTGCATCTAACACTTTTTGTTTTGTCTCTTCACTTACAATATCTGCATTGTTGAATACATTTGATACTGTTGAAATTGCTACCCCTGCTTCTCGGGCAACATCTTTTATTGTAACCATACAATAACCTCCCTTAGTTATCCAAAAGTGTTTTACCACAACCGGCATTACAGCCGGTTGTGTAATTAACTTAAAATTTACTGATATACTCTAACGTAATCTACATACATATAATCCTGATAAATTTGATTTACGCCACCATCTGCATATGTCTTTGTACCAATCTTTGTCCAATAGTCAGGTCCTACATCTCCACCGAGAACTCCACCGATTGCACAGTTGATAATTAAGTAGAATGGCTTGTTAAATGGCCAGATTTTATTGTTTGCATATGCATTTCCTGATGAAACATATTTTGTTGGATTATATGTCCATGTAACGTTTCCATCAATTGTAAATGTAATCTCTTTTTTGGTCCATACAATACCATATGTATGATACTCACTTGTTGCTGTATTTACAGTAGTATCTCCATGTTTGTTTCCTGAACTTGTTGGCATTCCATTAAATTTTGAATTATGAATTGACTGTGGAATAAGTGTTTTAGATCTCTGCATTGTTGTTTCTAAAACATCAATTTCACCACAACTTGGCCATTTACCATAGTTTTCATCGTTTCCTAACATCCAACAAGCTGCCCATGTACCTTTTCCTTTTGGTAACTTTGCTCTAAATTCAACCTTACCGTAAGTCATGCTATACATTCCTTTTGTCCAAAGTTTTGTAGAATAACACTGAAGATTTGGTTTTACTCCCTGAATAGTTTTCTTTCTAGGGTTCCATTCCATCTGTGGCTTAATAACAAGTGAACCATCTTTTACTTCACAATACTGTGGCTGATAATTCTGAAGTTCCCGATTTCCAAAACCATTCTGTCCGGTTGCTCCATTAGTATTCCACTTTGTTGAATCAAGTGCTGTTCCATTAAATTCGTCATTCCAAACTAATTTACGAACTTTGTCTGATACAACATTTGAATAACTTGCACTTGTGTATGTTTTTCTACCTACTTTTGCGTAAGCCTTAACCTTAAAATAATATGTCTTTCCTAATGTAAGTTTGTTAATTGTTGTTTTATTTGTATTTCCAACCTTAACAGACTTAAATCCGCTTTTGCTACTTGTTGAATAATATACATTGTATCCTGACACATTTTTTAATTTTTCCCATGATACCTGTATACCATTGTCAGTTGTATTTTTTGCCTGAAGTGCTGTTACCTTTCCAGGAACAACTTTTACAGTTACAACTTTTTTACTTTTCTTAACTTTTACTGTAATCTTACAAACTCCCGGTTTCTTTGCTGTAACCTTTCCTTTTTTTGTAACCTTTGCTATCTTTGTGTTGCTTGATTTAAATTTAGCACCTTTTTGTTTTACTTTAATTGTACTTTTTTTACCTACAACTAAAGTAATGTTTTTCTTTGATTTAAGAGTAACTTTTGCTTCCGCTTCTGTGTTACTGATTGTAATAGTAGTTGCTATCATAGCCACTGCCAACACTACTGCTGTAACTTTTTTAAATAATTTCATATGTTTGCCCTTTCGTTATTTTTGTTAGAATGCAGACACTGTTTTGCATCTGCATTCTAAAATTTTATTCACCAGTAATACCTGTATTTTCAATACCCTGGATGAACTGTTTCTGTACGCATGCGTATAAAATTAATAATGGTGCTATTGCAATTAATGTTGCAGCCATCTTTATTGCCTCGTTTAACTCGCTTACTGCATTTGCAGCTGAACCATTATCAAACAATGACAATCTGCCCGGAAGTAATTCCAAAGCATCACCTGTTAAGATGTTTGTTGTATATGTTTCATTCCAGTTAAATACGAATGAGAACAGGAATACAACCAAAATTGTTGAAATTGATAATCTGATTGCTACGTGATAGAACACTTTAAGTGATCCTGCTCCGTCAATCATAGCTGCTTCATCAAGTGATTTTGGAATCATATTGAAGAAGTTGTAGAATATTAATATCAACATTGTTGAGTAAGCACCCTGACCTAATAATGCTAATAATATCTGTGGTGTAACAGTATTAATTAAGCCGATACCAAAAATTGTTTCTACTTCACTAAACATCATAATTCTAGGAACTGTAAGAAGTGGAACCGGTAAGATAAATGCTATGATAAGCATTACAAACCAGAAATTTCTACCCCTGAATGTGTATCGTGAAAGTGCAAAACCTGTTGTTGCTGAAACTGCTGTCTGACAAAATGCCAATAATGCTGAGAACCAAATTGAGTTAAGCATTGACTTTGGAATATCCAATGTGCCCACTGCCTTACTAAAATTCTCTAATGTTGCATGTTTCGCAATCCATGTGATTGAAGGATCAATTAAGTCCTTTGTTGTCATAATTGACTTTGATATCATTTCCAATATTGGCTCTAAGAATATAAATCCAATACAGATAAGTACAAAGTATATTGCTATCTTTGAAATAATACCAACTGCTTTAAATCTTTTAAGTCTGGCAAAGTTGATTTTCTTTAAAGAAGACAAATCAAATTTCTTTGCACTGTCTTTTTTATTTGCCATATAACTTTGCCTCCTTTGCCTGATGTCTCTTCTGAGACTTTAATCTTCTCTTCTGCTGTTTTTCAAGCTTCTTAAGTTTCTTTTCCTGTTTTTGTCTTGCCTTAATGTCTTTTGGCTTTCTATCCTTAAACAATAAGAATACAAATCCTACAATAAGTAATACAACTACAGTGTAAATCCATGCATATGTTGCCGCATATCCAAGACCATTTGCAATATCTCCGGTCTTGTCCTGAATCAATTCATAAAGTGGATTGATTGAACTGAACATACCAAGCTGAATTACTGTAAATACAGTGATGATAAGTCCAATCTGCTTTAACATTGGAATTGTAATCTTCCACATAATCTGCCAAGCATTAGCTGAATCGATTTTTGCTGCTTCGTATATACTTGGATTAATCTTCTGTAATCCGTTAATGAACAATACAATTGGAATACCTGTAAACCAGAGAATAATTGATAACTGGTCAAATATTCCTGCAAGTCCATTTGCAAGTGCAGGTGAATAACTGTCAATAATCTGCATAATAAATATGTTTGAATATGCATTTGTTGCTTCTTTTACTGCAGTTGAAGTTGTTTCTGCTGCAGCAGCCGCCGCACCCTGTACTTCCATAATCTGTGTCATAACAGGACCTGACATAATGATAACCGGAAGGAAATAAATTGTTCTAAGTAATCCCTTACCTGTTTTAATTTTGCAAAGTAAATATGCAATGATAAATGATAATACAACTACAATAAATGTATAAGGTATAATCATTTTGATGTAACTAAGTAATGCAGGTAGGAATTCACCGTTTCCTACAAATGCATTAATATAGTTTTTGATTCCCATCCATTTTATATCAAATCCGTATACACTACGTGATACGTTTGTGAAACTTAAGTAGATTGTGTACACAAATGGGAATAATGTAAATAGTAAAAATCCCAAAATCCATGGTGCCATGAACATGTAACCTGTTCTATCCTGACGTTGCTGGTATGTACGCATCTTTTTATTTTTCTTAGTCTTTGCAGGCTTTTCTGTCTTTGGAGCTGTCGCTTTTACTGCTTTCTTTTCTTCAGCCATTACTTAACACCTCCTTCGACTACTGCTGCACTCTGTGCTGCTACTTTTGTCCCATTTACTGTTACTTCATCTTTTGTGTAGTTGATGATGATACTTTTTACATCTCCATCCTTTGAATATGTGTTTACAATAACACCGTCTTCTACAACTTTTCTTCCATCCCACTGGTATCCGATAATCTGTGATAATGGTGTGTTAACTTTGTTGTAAATCTGTTTTATTAACTTTTCATACTGACTAAACTCTGTTGAGTAATAATCAGATGATGTTGTTGATGCCAACAAATATGATGGCTGTTTTGTTAATACAAATGATGGTGCAATGTTGTAGTCAATCATTCTTAACTGGTCTGTTGTTGAGTAGAATGAGAAGTTTGCATATGGTGCATATACTTCCATTGTACCATTTAATACCATCTGTAAAAATGGAACTGTATCTGTTTCGTATACATACTGTGATGTTCCTACAGGTGACTGTAAGTATCTGTCTGTATATTTCCATAAATACTGGTTAGGGTTTACTAAGTTTAACTTTGTACCCTTTTTGCTAATATTTGATAAAGCATTCTGATATAACTTAACTGTATCAAGTGCTGTTGACTCTGCTCCGTCACTATCATATGTACTAATCAATACATTTGAAGCTCCATCAATTGTAAATGATTTGCTATATGATCCTAAATCATCATATAAATCACTAATCCACTGTGCTGTCTTTTCAGGCAATGCATATCCGTATTCTGTTACAGGTGCATTTTCAGGTAATGATACTGATTTATCTACTTCAAGATATTTTGTATTAATGTGAGATGCAGCATTGTTGTAGTAACTTACCATATCTTCATTAATTGTTGTAAATTCTCTTGAGAATGAAATGTCAACATTCTTTTTGCTAAAGTCTGACATTAATGTTTCAAAATCGTTTTCACTTCCTATTGTGCTTGAAAAACTTGTGCTGTTTGGCTTTGCAAGTGTTTCTCCACCGCTCTGCCATCCTATCAATCCTGAGTTAATATTCTTAACTCCGCCTTTGGTTAACTTGTTTAATATGTTTCTTACATCTGTAGCAGTTGTTACTGCAACTTCCTGTGTTGAGAATACACCTTTCTTAGAATCTGACATTAAGAAGTCTACTCTGATAGGAATATTACTTCCTTCCTGTTTTACTTCTTTTAATGTGCCGTTTTCGATAAGGTGCTGTCTATATGCTTTTGCCATTCCTGCATAATCAGCAGATGGTGTTCCGTCACTTCCGTCACCGCTTAAGAACTGATATGTCATAGAAATATCAAACTTGTTTGGTGTATCCTGAAGTTTTCTGTAAGAATCTCCCTTCTGGTTTGTAACCTGGAAGTATTCTGAATTAAATTTAAATGATGGATAAGCATATGTGTATCTTACCTCGCCGTCTTCTGTTGAAAGTGGTACAGCGTTGATACTCATATATTCGTCGCCCTTGTCTGCATATGCTACAAAAGCCGCCTGGGTTCCGTCACCATGTGAAATACCAAATACAGGCATTGTTGGATTTTTAACAGGAACAACATCATTTGTTGATGAATAATAATTTACATCAGTTGCAGGATCTTCTCCGTATACTTTTCCTTTATATTCAGTAAACTTTGTCTTGTTCTCTGAAAATCTTACTAATGCTCCACTTCCATCAGGAATTAAAGCATAACCAGGTGTAATTTTCTTTCCCTTAAGTTTTACCCAGTCAATCTGGTCTGCATCATATGCCAATGTTGCACCACCACTTGTTCCGAGGAAAGGAGTAAGAACTACATTTGAAATCTTATTAATTCCATCACCTGTGATTTCCTTGTAAGGAATATCGTATGAAATCTTTCCATTATCACTAAATGTAATATATACATTGATTCCCAAATCCATTGTTTTGTCTGAATCTTTTAATGTAAATACACATTCAAGTTTATATTTTCCATTTGCCTTATCTACTTCACTAAGTCCTGACTTTCCGTCGCTTTCTTTATAAGCTGCTGAAGACACTCTTGTAGTCTTCATACTTTTTCCTGAGCCTGTGTAGTACTCAACTGTAAGTAAAGAGTTTGCATATGCTCCGTACTGGTCATTTGTAAATGAAGAATCTTTTGGCGTATTAGCCAATTCTTTAACCTGCTTAACTGTCATTTCCATGCTGTCTGCATAGTCCTTAATCTCTCCAGGGTCATTGTCTTCTTTTGCTGAATTTACCACATCAAAAGCTTCTTCTATTTGAGAATTTAAAGGAATATCCACGCCTGTCTTCCAGATGTAACCTGTTTTAATATTCTTTACCAGAATAATATCTCTGTCATCTCTGAAATAATACTGATAGTCACCTTTTTCACAAAGTAACTGATATGCATTTGTAACCTTCATGTCAGATACCACCTTGTCAGGTGCCGGTCTTGTATCTCTGTTTGTGTTTAAGAAAGCTGCTGCTACTGCAACGCTTACTGAAAGGACGCATAAGAGACATACAACAAGTGCAACTGTTTTTAATTTATTTTTCTTAGCCGCCTGTAACATTTCTTACTACCTCCTTCACTACTGTTACTAAGAAGTCTTTTAACTGTTCCCACATAATGATTACAACTAAAACTACAATTGCTGCAATAAGCATAAATGCAAATGTAATAATTAAACTTAATACTGTATGTTTAAAGTCATAATCATGTACTGTTGAAAGTCCTTCAAATATTAATGCAATACTCCATCCAAGTCCTATAATCATAATAACTGTAAGAATAAATGATTCATTGTATGTAAGTATGTATGACATTCCTATTGTTGCAAGCATTGCAATCATTGCAGGAATTAGTCCATATGCAGGAATCATATATACCTGTTTTAATGTTCCGTCACCATCTGTAATTGATGTAACAAGGAAGTTACAAACAATGAATAAAATAAGTATTGCAAAGAATCCAACAATAACTGCTCCCATATCCATATCTTCTACTTTTGTATACTGATATATGAAGCCTTTTCCTGTCTGGTACAGCATATATACTCCGAAGAATACAACATAAATAATTGTTGCTGCAATTGCTGAGCCATTCTTTCCTACCCTGATATCGTAATATCTGTCTATAGGATGTTTTGTTATCTTGAACGCATAACCAATCTCTCCAAGAACAGGAACATTTTTAAGTTTTGCTCCAAGTGCTTTTTTCTTTTTCTTAATAACGTGATTTTTATCAATAAATCCAATTGCTATCTTAAGTGCAATTAAGATAATTATTACTATTAAGAATGGTCCTAAATACTTCTGGATTGATTTATTTCTTACTTCCCAGAATGCATCTGAATAACCGTCTCTGTTTCCGGCAATTTCAAAATCGTCCATTGCCTTCTGATACTGTTCATCGTTGTAGTAAGCTTTAGCTACACCATTATGAGCCAATACTGACATCTGGTTAAGTCTTAATACATAACTCCAATCTTCAAGTGCATTATCGTAATCACCGTTTTCGTATTCTTTTAATGCCTTGTAGATTGTTGTTGCATATTCTGTTGGTGTAAATGACTGTAAAAATCCTTTTTCGCCATCAGCTGTCCAGATATTTCCCTGATTGTCTATTGCAATAGTTGTAAGTGATGTGAACAAACCTGAAATATCAATATCTTCTGATTTGGCACCTAGTGAAAAAATCACCTCACCCTGACTTGTATATGCCCAAATTTCACCACTTGCATCTGATGTGAAAATAATTCCGTCATCATTTGTTGTAACATCTGTAAGTGATGCTGATGCCATTACAGCGCTAAGCATGTTTGTACCATTTGTACTATGTTTCTTTAAAAGGTCATCACCTGTACCCATACATGTTGAGTAAGCTGTTCCCTTTTTATCTACATAAATATTTGAGAATGTAGATGGCAGAGTATTTAATAACTCTGATTTTTTCTGCTGTTCTTTTGTATATATTAATTTTAAGAACATCTGCTGTGGAGTAAGTTTTGATTTGTTGGATGTAAAGTATCCCAAAAAATCTCCTGTATTTGCAAGCTGGATAACACCTGCGTAAACACCTTCTGATACAATGTATAAGTTGTTTCCGCTATCTACTGCAACCTTGCTTGGTTCGTAGTTTGTATCAGCAAAAATTGGTGCTGATGGTTTATCATATCTTCTTACAAATTTAAAATCTTTTGTGAATCTGAATACTGTCTTTGCACCTACATCGGCAATATACAATTCACCACTGTTTGTTCTAAAGATACCTTTTGGAGAATTGAATCCTTCAAAATCTTTAGAGCCTACTGTTTTTTGATTTAATATCTTCTTTACTTTTTCTGTATTTAAATCATATATAACGATTCTTCTATTTCCTGTATCAACGATATATGCCAAATTGTTTTCGTCTATTATCATGTCTTCAGGATCTGATAATCCTAAGTTTGTAATAGTTCTATCAGGCAAGTATGCATCCTGTGTTCTAACAAGTTTGTTCTGATCATCAAGGGTATATGTATAACTTGTTGCCTGAGATGCTGCTACAGGTAATACTGACATTACCACAAACATCAATGCAAGAAATAGAACCAATGATTTTTTTAAATGTTTTTTCATCGTTCGCCTCCTTACTTGATACCTGAACTTGCCATTGTGTTCATAACCTTAGACTGCATACAGATGAAGATAATTAAGTTTGGCAAGAACAGAATCAAACTTGATGCTGCTACCATACCTGCTGCCGCCACTGCATTGTTTACACCAATGGAGTTACAGTAATATGTTAATGTTCTAAGTGCTTCGTTTGTAATATAGTTGTTTGATGTTTCCACGTTGTTCCATACCTGCTGGAATGTAAGCACAACAGATGTTGCAAGAGCCGGCTTTGTTAAAGGAATAATTACTTTTCTAAGAATTGTAACATCTCCTGCACCGTCAACTACCGCTGCTTCTATCAACGCATCCGGAATACCATCAACGAACTGTTTTACAAGGAATAAACTTACAGGCATTGCAATTAATGGCAAGATATGTGCAAACCATGTATTGTAAACGCCTAAGTTTACTATAATTAAGTATCTTGGAATAGCTACGGCTGTTGCTACAAACATAAGAGCCATCTGGTTTAATTCCCATAACGCACCTTTAATTTTAAATTTCTTTTTAGAAAATACGTAAGCTGCCATAATTGTAATGATAATTCCAAGTACAACTGTAAGTACTGCTACGATTAATGAATTTAAGAAATATCTGGACATTGGTATTCCCGTTGAACCTGATAAATTCACTAAATTCTTAAAGTTGTCCAATGTTGGACTCTGTACAAATAATGTTGGTGGGAATCTAAATAATTCTCCCAATGGTTTAAACGCATTGTTTATCATAAATATTACCGGAAGGATCATAAATATGGATAAAGGAAATGCTATTGCATGGAACTTAAGCTGTCCACGTGAAAATCTTGTAGGATTTATTCTGTTACCTTGAAAACCTGCCATTTATGTATCCTCCTTTCTAATATTCTTCTTTTTCTGTAAACAATGTATTTGCTACTTTACTACATACCCAAACCAATGCAAGAAGTGCTACGGAAACTGCAGATGCGTAACCCATCTCATACCTTACAAATGCGTAATCATCAATATGGTTTGCAATCAACTGTCCCGAATAACCCGGTGTTGGGTTTGCTCCGGCAAGCTGTACACCAATCCAACCCATGTTAAATGCGTTTACAATCGACATAACCGCACCGAATAACATCTGTGGTTTCATTGAAGGTACTGTAATATAAATAATTTCCTGTGCTCTGTTTTTTATACCATCCACGTAAGCTGCTTCGTACAATTCCTGATCTATGTTCATAATACCTGATAACATAGATAAGAATCCAATACCCATCGATGACCACAACGATACAAATATCATAATGCCCATAAAGTAATCCGACGATATCAGCCACTGTATTGGTTGGCTTATAAATCCCAGTTTTTGCAAATATGCATTTGCCAAACCACTCTGATCACCAGAGAATATTGTCTTCCAGATTACGTTAATCATAACCTGACCTGACATAGATGGTGTGTACATTGCAAGTGCATATAGTGTTCTTGCTCTAGGAGTAACCTGAGCAAGAATCCATGCCATAATAAATGATAATACGTATCCGCCTACACCTACTACCAAAGCATAAAGCACTGTGTTTGGTAATACGTATTTCATAAATACTTCATCCCCTGTAAGAAGAGTAATGTAATTGTTCATTCCTGCAAACTTTGGTGTATTAATTACATCAAAATATGTAAACGATAATCCTATCGCAATAATGATAGGTAGCAATATGAATGTAAAGAATAACAATCCATAAGGAAGTAATAATAAAAATGAATGAAAG